>WLWD01002905.1_pt1 | contig 71920 bp, 38 predicted proteins | sample 6712731 | NCBI WGS metagenome assembly WLWD01 (sample SAMN12718690, study PRJNA576275) | sponge metagenome | isolation source: marine sponge | host: Mycale hentscheli | place: New Zealand: South Island, Marlborough, Capsize Point | collected 2014-11-01
CCCCCCTCTGTATGAAACCCTGACCGTGAGCTGCTTTGTCCACTGTAAACTTCAGAGGTATACGGGGATTTTTTCAGAAACATTTCAACTTTTGAACCCACTCCTTGTCCTTCCTTGGAACAGCATCAGTTAAAAGATCTTCCAGCTATATGAGGCTCAATAAGACCCGTATACGCAGCAGTATCACTGACTAAAACCTTCGTCAGCTCGTAAGAATTGCCATTGAGGCCTTGAACTTTAGGTAGTAAACTTGGATGAAGTTCTAGAGATTTTCAACCAAAAAAGTAGAAGAATTGTGTTTTGGTTTACATTTTTTAATAATAAAAAATAATTTTGCTCTGATACCATTTATAATTATAATTAATTCAAATTTCTTGGAGGGGGGATTCCAGCCTCTGTATGAAGCCCTGTGATCCAGGGTTCAATTCCTGGTGACAGCCAAACATTAAAAAAAATTCTGTATGGTTTTAAAAAAAGTCGTGAAAGAGAGAATACATCAACAAAAATATTTGTACAACAACATAAAAAATAAAATAAACATACCTTAGTAAACCAAATTTAGTCTGTCACTTGAAGTACAACATAAAGACTTTAGTACTCTGCAAAACACATAACACACACACACACATACAACAGTATGGTACATATAAATAAATGGATAAGAATTTTATACATTGATTGAACTCAGATATAATTATTGCACTAGAACAGTTACATTTCACTTAAGTACTACTGTCTTAATGAATGCTTATTGCATATATATTTTTTATTAATGCTCATCTACACAATAACATAGGAACCACGATGTCAAACATTCAGTATGCAGATATGGCAGTTCTGGCGTCCCAGATTAATGCCAATGGCACAAACTTAGACCAAGCAAAACTTTAAAGTGTGAACTGACAACACAACAAAAACTGAGAAATATATGGCTGGTAAATGACACGAATGGCTGCAGTCAAGTCACTTACACTAGTTCAGGTTTACATAATGGCTAACTGACATTCTACTGTGTTACCAATTAGCATCAATTCTAGAATAATTTCAGGTGCAAAGCCACACCTCAAAACCACAAGCAAAACATTTTTTAAGTCACTGACTTTAAATCACAGGTAGAGCTATTTTACTTGGAAATATACACCAGCACAGTAGACATTGAATTTCTTTCCTCGTCAATATTTTGAGAAAGATTATGGAGCGTCTCCTTTGGGAGGACTTGGTACAAGTGGCTTCATTATGATCAGAGTTGCGATCAAGCATTCTTGTGAAGGTACAAGTTCACCATAATTAATATCACTGGTGCCACACCCAGTTTACTAAATACCTATACGGCCATGGCAGTTTAGGTTGCTCTGGCCCTGCATAAGAACCAAGATAGCACAAGACAGAAGGGGGAGATGATAGTTTGTTTATCACATGAACATTAACAAACACACATACACATGCACAATCCTCTATAACACTCAACTTCTTCCTTGCACCCAACTTCTTCCTTGCACCCAACTATCCTCAAATCAAATCTCAGGTGATAAGGTATAATCCATTAGACACAAATGGGTACATAAATTAGTGTGTGTGTGTGTGTATGAGTGTGTATATGTGTGCATGTGTATGTTTGTGTATATGTGTGTGGTGGAAGGTCCTCTTAACCCTTTCACTGCCGTAGACACCACGTGGCGTTCTGCATTTGGTAGGCAGTTCTCCTTATTAAAAAAAATCAATTATCCAATATAACGCTCCACTAATTTTGTTTATATGTTGCTCTGACGTAGTACTTCGTGCAATAAAAAAATAGAAATGATAGCACAGGTATTTAGTTGTTGTTGTTTTTTTACAATTATTGGAACACTAACTGTTGAGTTGTCAGTTGGCCCGAAAATATTTAATAGAAGCTGATCAGAATCCACCTAATAGAAGACGAACAAGCTGTGTACTCTATCTGAACTACAGGTCATCTGAAATTGAGTTACAGTTAGTACAGTTGGTAATGATAAGTCAAATTTTTTTTTGGCATAATTCAGCGAAGAGAGCGGAGCTGACTCTCTATGAGTTCACGATATATATATATATTTAGGTCTAGAAATTGTTTTTGTTCTTGCGTGGGCGTACGTGTGTACCCTTTCTCCTACGCGCTTGCCGGGTAACCTTCTTAGCAACATTTTGTTTTGTTTACCCGCCCGTACGAAGTAGCGATGCCCAGTGGACAAAACGTTAGAAACGCTCGGTCAAGAGCTTTGAGGGCGTTAGAAATTCCTGAAGAAAAATTAGTAAGGAGAGCGATAAGAAATGAAAAAGACAGGGCAAGGAGGAGGAGAGCTAAAACGAAACAGAAACAGGTAGCAAAGTAAAGAATCTGACAGTATTTTGTAGCCACACCAAGCATGCATGGAATAGCTGTAATTACAGGGAACATGCATCGCTCGCTTCGCTATTTTGTGCTATTAGAGCACATCACTAGTAGTAATCAGTTTTGTCTGTACTTGCTGAATGCGTGTGCAGAAATAAAAATAAAATATTATTACATTTTCATGTTACCGAACTGGTCATCATAAACTTGGCGGTGAAGAATCTTACATTATCTGGAAATCACAGAACCATAGAAACACCAGACATGAGCTCCTGTGTAACTAATGACTAACTATCATGTGTATTACTTTCATTTATTTCATAACTGTAGCTATGTGTGTGCGTATGTGAGACCAGGTAATTGTGCATGGCTGTTGTCACGTCATTGACCAAATGATCCGGGAACTCTTCACCTTTCATTTGCATTCAATACTTTACAAATGAAGAGTTGAATACATACAATGTGTGTGCAGTGTGTATGTGTGTGTGTGTCCGGCCACACATACAAAAGGTTTCAAAGGATTATTCTGTTAGTAAATGAAGTGACAAGAGTTTAAAATTTTCAGACTCTAAGTCGCTCCCTATATATTTCAGGTTGTCAAAGTGTGCATTAAATGGAAATGGATAACTAAAATAATTATGATAAATAAATATAGTAATCAATAAAAGCCTATTTCTATTTGCAGTTAAAAAGTCATTCTAGAGTTCCTCACCTATAGTTGTATAGAAGTCCAGGAGTCATCAGCACGCGTGTAGACCAGTAGTCACCACAATATACACATCCCACTTCACATTCCTATATTGAAAGTGTATGTCTTAAAGTAAAATTAGATTTAACATAATTCAAGATTCTAAGATTTGTGTTATCGTGCTTGCAATTCTAACGAATGTAGACATTTTTAGCGAAACAGGCTAGTTTAGTACAGTAGAAGTTGTTAAAATTTACACCTTCCATATTATATTATATTAATATTAACTTCCACAAAACTTTGAAATTGGGGCAATGTCTCCACGAAAGTCAAAATAATATCTGGGATGTGTATATGTGTGTGTGTGTGTGTGTGTGCGTGTGTGTGTGTGTGACAGGTGAAGGGGGGCGCAGGGAGGCAAAGTACTTCCCTGTCTAGCTCAAGTGCAGTGGAGACCTCCTATTCCAAATTATCTGGAAACTGAAAAAGCCACAAAAACTTTATCAATTGAAGAAATCACGAAGAAATATCATTTCCTTAGCACCAAAAGATATGATTAATGCTCAGTGTCATAATTTTGAAGCACAAGAGATATTACAAGCTATGCACTTGCCATATTCTGCCTCACACTGCTCATGTGGAAAGAATTTTCTAACAAATGAAACTATCAAATTAGACAAAGAATTAGATAGGCCATTGTACATTGCTTTAAATTCACCAGAACAGTTATACAATGATGACTAATTGATATTTGGAACAAAATAAATCACAATGTGTACTATTTTTTTACTTGTAAATATACTGCAATTAATTTTAAGACGTCTTCAATCCCTAAGGGGAAGGGCGGCAAATGGCGAGCGAGCGAGACACTTACAGGGGTAACACAATTGAAAATCGGGGATGTTTGTTTATTTATTTATTTGTATATATGTATGGACGTATGTATGTCATTTTGTACTTTGACCCTCGCGTTTTTGTGTTAGTTATGTGGTCGATCCCGTCCCAAATTGCACTAAACAGAATCCTCTGGTTTATTGATCAGTACCCGTATCACCCTAGAAATTGAATTGTTTACCGTTTTGAATTCTTTTGCGGGCAGTTAAAACTTGAAAACTTAAGGGACTTCCATTTCTATTCGAGTTAGTGGCGGTGGTAAGTCAATGCGCTCTTTGGCATGGTTATAAGCCGTGCGCAACAGTATTTACTTGAAAATACATTGTCCACTAGACTACCGCCAAGGTAAGTCTGTGTAGGTGCATGTCCAGTTGTGTCAAAGCATTGTGTGTTACAACCACTACTTAGCTAAAGAATTTGTTGTTGTTGTTTTTCCTTCAATTCAAGCAGTTGCAGAGAGTTGTTACTATGGCACTGAAATCCCTTTACCCTGTATGCTAAATTAAAAAACTGGACCTTATTTTCAGTAGCTTCAGTGTTAGAAGTCAAAATCATTCATATAAAAATAGTATAGTCTTTAGGCTCGCTCGCCATTTGTGCTCAATCACATCACTAGTTATATATGTAATAATTGGCAGTGAGTGTGAGAATATAACCCAATAAAAAAAATCAGGGATATATTATTGTATATAAAATATGCTTGGACATAATGTATGTAATTTTTGTACTTCTGATTTTTGTGTTCGCTCGCTACACGCTGTTAGTCATCACTGTTCATACATGAAAATTCATTTCCCAACATGCCAAGCCACCGAGAGAATACAATGTAATGTGTTGGTATAACCAGTGAATGAGTGCATGTGAGAATGTTGTGTGTTACATGTGCTGACTAGCTAAGAACAAACAATAAATACATAAATTTGCTTCTTTTTGTGTTAAACTTCTTCGGTTCCTTCCTGTTTCTTTTGTTAGTAAGCAAGTCTTGAGAGTGAGGATGTGTATAGCGCAATAATTCCTTGGAAAAGCTTTTTTTTTTTAAGTTCCAAAAATTGCCGCGAGTGGTCTCATACGTTAATTTAAAAATGTCGGCTGTGTACATTATTTGAACAAATTGTGCATAATGATTTTATAAAGATGAATTTTACCCTTTCACCACTGGTGAAACACCAAGTTAACACACAATACGAGAGGATCAAAGTACAAATGACTTGCGTACGTCCCCACACATAAATAAACAAATATCCCCAATAGTCAATTCGACACCACTGTATAGTGTCTCACTTTAAACAATCACAAGAAACAAAACTAAAACAACAACAACCAACATTCAATGAAAAAAGCAAACTACCAGTCCTAAATCCATATCGTGACTTATAAGACCTGCAACTGACACGTAGCCACACTCTAAACATAGCCATACACATTTTTGAAACTCACACTGCTTTGATGGACATGCCTATGTGAAAGTGTATATACCTTACACTGACCTGTGTTTCGCCACATAATTCAAGCTTGCAGCTGTTGTAGCTACTTACAAAATTAAAATTCTGGGAGGAACTACGAAGGTACGGGGGTGGAGGATTTAAGCGTGCCCCTAACACCTTTGCACGAAACCTGGTTATACAAGCTAAAAATGACACTGTGGTTCCGAAGCCGTGATATTAGCACTTGTGCGTTTAGAGAAACTGACCAATTTACTGACGTTGCCTTAGAGATACATAATAAAGCGATAATGATGTAATAAATTGTTTAAACCATAATTAAGCAATGGGCAATCTGAAAAAGTCATTCAACAATAATTCAATGAAGAATAAGCAGATAAGTAAAATAATTTCACTGAAGTTTATCAGAATTGCATGAACTAGAATGACAGGAATTCTACACGATTTTTTCACTGGGGGGAGAGAGAGAGAAGAGAGAGATTTGTAAAGTCACGAAAACCATTTAGCCACATGAAAATGGTGAAGTCATGATCATGAAAGCTTGAACAAACTACTATGAATTGCTACAATTTTATATTCAGAAGAGGTAAAAAAAATAATTAGGGTTGAAATCCTAAATAAATTCAGAAGAGGTAAAAAAAAATAAGGGTGGAAATCCCAGGGCTCCCAAAAACTGCATGAAACCATGGGCCTAAAACAAAGTAGACAACATTATGTTGATTATATGCAATGATTTTCTCCCCCTCATTGTCCAGGAGCACACTGAAGGATGTTAGGGTAGTCATGGGAAAGGTTATGAGTGAGGATAATTTTAGTGGAGTATGTTTTAGAATAATTCAGTAACTAGAAACCGTTCAACGTGGACCCACACTTTCTCACAAAGAAATGAAAATTTTCAAGAGTAGTAAGGAACAAACTAACTGGGAGCTTATCATATAGCTAAAACTACCACAAAATATCACTACCATAATTCAGGCATTCTACTTTCATTCATTCATTTATGCAGTATCTTAGAAAAAATTGTTCAGGAAACACAACTTCACCGGGAGAACACCGCACGGGGAGAACACTGATCGGGGTGCCCAATGCAGCTAATTATAAAACCGACTGCTAGCCTTAAAACTACTTACCCACAAGTATAAGCCAGGGTAGACTGCGAAAGCTTCTTCCCAGTCCACCAGACAAAGTAGAGCTGTAGTAGGAATCAGTAGACTAGCGCGCAACAATAGTTTAGACGACCACTTCCAGTCTAGAATTTTACTTCTATGGTAAAGGGTTTTAAACTTATTTAACCTGGGGATAGTGACTTACACTTAACTGGAAAAGGGTTTTCCATGAGCTAATACGGTACCTTTACCTACTGCTGCCCAGCATAGATGTAGGTAAAGGGTCTGGTAAGGTATTGCCAATTAAAGATATCATGTTGTTTGTGCGGAGAAATAATAGAGGCTTGTGCAGTATGCAGCAGTGAAAAATCTATTTGACGACATTGACCAGCAGGGATTCAGATTTTTTTTATTGCTTATGCAGTTTAGCTATGTAGGTTATAGTCTCTGGTTGCTGAATTAGGCAGTTCAGCAAAATATTGGAGCATTTAAGAAAGGGTTTAGCTAATATTGTGTAGTGTGTAAAGTAAAGCAAAGTCTCTTATACCTATCCAAAAGTGAGGTTTAAAATGGCTAAAGAGCTGACATGGCCCTTTTACTCTTTATTCTACATAATTTTTCTTGATCTTTAAGTAGTAAACAAGTCCTGAAATGCTTTTACAAAATAACCCAAATTGAACAAGACAATTATTGGTTGATAATGTAATGTTTTCAGCATATCATAAATCACGAAAGGGCCTTTCAAATGGTAGTGCAATATTTTCGGAATCCACCTGTATACTTGAAGTAAACCTGAAATATGTTAAACAAAATATACATCAAAATTTACATGAAAAATATTTCAAGTGACTAAGTATACCAAATAGACTACAATAATTCTGTACACTATATGTAAATCACATGTAAACTCCAAAAGTACAATTTTGTAAAACATTGAAAACTAAGGCTGTTGGCCCTGTGGTAGCTAGGGCAGTTAACTTAAGAATGGCAGTTTAGATAAAGGTGAGTTTAATGAATTAATAGAATAGAGTAAGTCAGGGAGAGAGCAGACGTCAAAACACAATACGCAACACGCGCACATATTATGACACAGTTCAGTGGTTTGCCGCAATCCCATGAATCTCATTACCGCATGCGGAAATGAGATATGGAAAAGGGTGGAGGACAGATGAATTAGAAAGCAGATAAGAGACGAATACAGGTACAGGTAAGATTAGAAATAGACTGAAAGAGAGCAAATACAACAGATAAACACATGAGACATAATATTCAGTTTCAAAGTTCAGTTCTGAGTGCAGTTGAGGATCGGGGCGGCCGGGCTAGAAGCTCTGTTCGGGTATGGAGCCCGAACACCTACATATAAATATATGTATGTATGTATGTATGCATCTACTTGTAATGATTTCTAGTCTATAGCTGAGAAAATTGCATATATGCTTAGCTATATTACATTGCAGAGGCGGATCTAGGATTTTTTTATTGGGGGCTCTTTTCAAGAAGTGGTGACATAGCGAGGGCTACTTATGGAAAATGTTGTATAATATTGTATTTCCTACAAGATATTATTTTAATATTCTCTCACACAATAATTAGCATTATAATCTATCTGTCTAGAGCTCACACAATGAACAGCTAAAAATCAGGAAGGAAAAATGAAAACTAAGAACAAAATGAGTTTGCAAAGATATTTTTGTGAAAATGAGTTAATCATGAAAAAAGAACTGATTTCATTAGAAAAAAATGAAACTACAAAGACATTCAAGAATTGAATAACCTCTAAATGCAATACTATTCTGTCAGGAATTGATGTTATACATACTCAGCTTTGGCATACTACGAGCTTCGTCTGCTATATTATAAAGGACGACGAATAGCAAAATTCCTGACTCAGCATATCCATAAGTAGAAGTGCGCTCATTACACAATTGCAGATTACTGGAGGTTGAAAAACAACCGGGAACAAAAGTATTATACTTTTATCAGTAAGAAATAGACTAGCTAAAGAAATGAGGGCTCTTTTAGAAAAAAGTAGGGCTCATATTAGTACAGTCATTTTAGCCAATATTTAGGGTCAACCTCACACTAATTGCAACAAAAGCAAACTCAACAGATATTGATTCTTATTATGTCCCTAATAACAGAAAAAAAGTCCTAAGGAATCCTCCTGGGGGAACAGTGTGAAAATCACGAAAATATATAACCTCTTAATAGCTCGTTTGTGGTTTTGTGGAATTTGGGTCGTATCTCACTTATTACAGTAACTATGTCTTAAGTTAACATACCATTAAAAAGCTCTTTAAATGAGCTGTATTTTGGTACAGAAATCATTTCTCTTAGACCATTATATAAATGAATTGTTGGAGTCATTCAATGATGCACTACATTGTTTTTTCTACTTTATTGTGTCAATGCCATTTTAGACAAAATTTTGGGTCAAGCTCATACTGAAGAAAGCAAACTGAACTTTTTTCATTTTATTGATATGTCCTCACTAACAAACAAAAGTCCTAAGGAATCCTTTGGGGGAAGGTCTTAATAACCCTCCCCCCCAATTTGACATCCACTTCCTTGCCACCTTTTGTGTTAGATGTTTTGATATCTGATTCAATTGATTTATATCTATCAAATTCAGTTATTTTTTATGCCAAACTTAACAGACCAATGGAAAGCTCTTTGCATAATTATCTCGTAAATTAAAAAATTAAAAAAACAACAAAAACGATGCCACAACAAACTGCTGCACACCCAACCCAAGCTGTAGTAGTGCTAGTAAGACCTTGGGTCTAGCTGCTTGCACTATAGCTTGTCCAATTGAAGCTACCTTAACTCCAGTATTCTGTCCAGGAAAAAGCCCTTTTTCAATAATTCTTTCAGAGTGTCTGGAAGAAATTCAGTACCAGCCTCTTGTGATCTTAGGTCATCACAAGATGGGTAGACGTCATGAGTCATTGTGATGGATTTGATGTCTTCCTTGATGAGTCTTGCAGCTGCCTGTATAAGTTTCATCTTTTCTTCAGTTGTGTTTTTATCCTGCTGCTGTTGCTTGTAGTATTCATGAAGCACTGCTCTTGCTGTTGTTCTGAAGGTAGCCACATTTGACTTGCTCTTAATTTCAGTCAAGATTATTTTCTCACCAAAGTGTTCTTGTAGCCTCTTCTTCATGTGGGTGTAGCCATATGCTTTATGAGCAGTGTCTGCGAGCTTCTGTTCCATGAGATCTATGAGGTGATCAATGGTGATTTGTTCATCGTCATTTTCTTCCAGATATTGTGCAACTTGCAAGAATGCTACTGCCCTCTCATCATCTTGAGGCCGGCCAGGCTTTGGTCTCTTAAAGTCTTCAGTGCTTGCCGACTGATGTTTGCTTTCCTGTACGAAAATTGACACTACAAGTCTGATGATAAACTGCAACTGCTGCATGTAGGTCATGTACATGCAAAATGCGTGCTTTCACAGTATCAGACCAACTATCAGTTCGTTAACTGCATATTGCCAGGAGAGTGACCTTTAATCCAATGATCTTACAGGACATCGTACTTCTTCCTCTTCCTCCCCTATTTGGCTGGTTTGCCACAGAAGAAACAATCAGTTGCAAAAGAAAATCCCTCCTCAGAAGATCTAAGAATAAGTCTGTCACTGCTAGTACTTGGCTTTGACTGCTCATGCTTGGTGTCTTTGGCAATCTGATCAGGCTTACAGTAATTACGGCGGCAGCTGGTATACATTTTCACCAGGTACAGTGTGAATACTGTCTTTCCTCAATTTACTGGCTTGGTTGATAGCTAGACTACTACCCTTTTCTCCAAGAGTTGATACAGATGAGTCTACAGGATGTGTGCAAATAGCGCAACATTCAGACACCTCCATGGCTGAAAAATATAAATCAACCACTGAACAACTGTGAGTAAACAAATAAGAAGCAACATACCTCCTATAGCTTGATTCAATGTGCAGTAGATAAATAGTGCCTATTGAGTAACATGCATGCATGTTGCTTGCAAAAGTAGCACCTTTACAGCTATTAACCTCTAGCATGTATAGTCACTCCAAGGAATTTATACCAAAATATTAAAATTATGTGTTGGGTCACAATATACCTGTTGTTGGTTGCCTGGAGCCAGTTTTGCTTTCCCATTAAGAAAGCTTCTAATTTATAATGGCATGTAAAGATTGAGTAAAATCAACTGAGATTTAAAGGGATACCTTAAACAGTAGTAACAGAAGCAAAAAAAGAGTGTCAAAATTTGTTTTTGATGACCTTACCCTCAAAGGATTCCTTAGGAGTTTATGTTTATGTTAGTGAGGACATATTAATAACATGAAATAAGTGTTGGACAATTATTCCATTGCGTATTCATGCATCATCAAACGTCATCATATTAATTGAATTGGGTGTGTGGTTTTGTTCTGTGCAATATAAACTCTGTCAAGCGTGCATGCAAGGCGGGCGACGAAGACCAGGGCAGGAGCCTTTAGCAAATGGTCCTTCGAGCCGGATTGAGTAGAAACTAGCTGATAGAAAGCATACTGAACCTAGTCTAGCTGTTTTGACCTCGCCCTGAAGAGACCCACGAAGCATGACCAGCACAGGCACCACGGACGAACTCGCAAGGAAGAGGAGAGTTCGAGGAGGACATCGAGGTTCGGCCAAGAGAATGATGGGCCAGCTGGAGACGGTGTTAGCGACTTCTTCGCCCGACCTTGCGCAGGTATCCCAATTAAAGCGCAGCCTCGAGGAAAAGGTCGACACGTTAAAATTGCTTGATGCGGAGATTTTGAATTATATTGATGAGGATTCAGCTATTGCCGAAGAGATTGAACAGTCAGATGAGTTCAAGGGTGCAGTGTATGCAGCCATTGTCAGAGCTGAGAAGGACCTCCCTGGTGTCCCTACCGTATTTGTCACCTGACAGTCAAAATGAAATGTTGAAAATTATGGCGCAGGCTTCTTTGAGAATGATTGTCAACAATCTTCAATCAAGTGAATTTATTGCAGTCATGATGGATGAATGCACAGACTCTACCAATCGAGAACAGGTATCATAATGAGTAACTAGTAAATACTTTGTGAGGAACTAAATCTTTTAAATTTGTATTTAGGTTGTATTGGCAATACGATGGGTTGATGACTCTTTAACTACTCACGAAGAGTTTATGGGCCTTTATGAAGTTGACAGCATTAAATCTTCTACTTTATCCACTATTCTGAAAGATACCCTAGTGCGATTTAATCTGCCTGTAAGTAAAGTTCGTGGCCAGTGTTTTGATGGAGCATCTAATATGAGTGGTATTAGACATGGAGTAGCTTCAATCATTCAAAACGAGCAGCCCAATGCTTACTACACTCATTGCTATGGCCACTCATTAAATTTGGCAGCAGCTGACACAATTAAACAATGCTCAACTTTTAAAAAAATGTTGGAAACTGTTCATGAAATAACCAAGTTAGTGAAATTCTCTCCTCGTCGACAAGCTATATTTGAAAAGTTAAAGGAAGAAATAGCACCAGGTTGTCCTGGAATACGTGCTCTCTGCCCAACCAGATGGACAGTTAGAGCTGATTCTATGAAGAGCATTATTGAAAATTATTGTGTTTTGCAAGACTTGTGGGAAGCTGCTCTTGAGGATGTGCGTGACACTGAGGTTATTGCCCGAGTCAGAGGTGTTGCTGCCCAAATGGAAACATTTGACTTTTTCTGGGGTCTAATTTTGGGAGAACTTCTTTTTAGACATTCGGACAACTTAAGTAGAGCTTTGCAGAGAAAAGATATTTCTGCTAGTGAAGGACAACTAATTGCAAAAAAAAACAGTTATTACTATTCAAAGTATCAGGACTGATGAATGTTTTCAGTTGTTTTGGGACAAAGTACTTAAAATGACTGAAGGAAAAGTTATAAATGATCCAGTTTTGCCAAGAAAATGAAAGCGCCCAAAACGTTATGAAGATGGTGAAGCTACAAATGAATACGATGAAACCCCATTTTTGATGTATAGGCGAATATATTATGAGGCGCTTGATTTGCTTATAACTAGCATTACTACTCGTTTTGATCAGCCTGGTTATCATGCATATTGTTGTTTACAAAATTTGCTATTGGAAGCAGTGAACAAAAAGGATTATTCTGTTAGTATGAAAGAGGTTATGGAAAAATACAAAAATGATATAAATGAAGAAAATTTGAAGACCCAGCTGCAAATTCTTGCCTCAACTGTACCTGCAACAATAAATTCCATTGTTGAAATTATAACCTATTTGAGAGAATTGGCAACAGCAGATAAGGAATTAATCAAAGAAGTAATAACAATAGCAAAAATAATGATGGTTGTGCCAGCTACCAACAGTACTAGCGAAAGGTCATTCAGTGCAATGCGTCGTATAAAGACCTACTTGAGATCTACTATGTCACAACAAAGATTAAACCATCTTATGGTTCTCCATGTTCATCGAGATCTTACAGACAATTTGGATATGATAGAAGTTGCAAAAGACTTTATCAAAGCAAATGAACGTCGTTCTCATATTTTTGGAACATTCGCATAATTTCATTTCATTTTTTCTTTGTCACTTCAATTGCAATATACATTTTGATATTATACATTAAAGTTAAATCTTGCAGAATGTGAAACTACACCCACTTCCTGTTCCACGGACAAACCACACCCACTTCCTGGCCTCACCAATTCAAATTAGCCGACTACGGCCCTGATGAGGAACTACGAGCCAGGGAGCGAGTGGCAATAGAGAAGCCTCCAGTGGCCGTGGGGAAAGGAGGGAGTGGGAGTAATGGTCGACACACGGCCCCCACCTTGGTCTCTGGTGCGACCCCGGGAGTCCCATTCTGTTGTTACTGTAGGCAAGCACATCAGCCAAAGGAGTGCAAGGAGTGCAAGGTTGTCACCCAAGCTGAGGCTAGGAAGCAGATTCTCCGCAAATTCGGCCGTTGTTTTGTGTGTCTCCGCTCAGGTCACATTAGTCGGGAGTGTCGCTCAAAGCTGAGGTGCGGCAAATGCAGCAGAAGACACCATGTCTCCATCTGCGCAGGGGAGAATTCTGACACTGGGGGGTCTGCCAATCAAGGTCAAGTGGTGGAGCCCAGCCCAAGGGGGTCGAGTGGATCCAAACCAGTTGGCCAGAGTGGGTCGAGTGGATCCAATCCAGTTGGTCAGAGTGGGACGAGTGGGGCCAGACTGAACGTGAATGCACCTCCCTTTCCTCCCCAAGACACAGCTTCCCTGTATGTGGGAGCCAACAAGACTGTACTCCTTCAGACAGCACTCCCTACAATACGCAACCCCCAGCAACCAACCATCCACCTAGTTGTCCGAGCAGTTCTGGACCTCGGGAGTCAGCGCTCCTACATTACTCAGCGAGCAGCCAAGGCCCTGTCATTGGAACCTGAAGGAGTGCTCAAGATGTCCATCTTCACGTTTGGGTCATCAGAGAAGACGCTCTCTGACTGTGAGAGGGTCCGGGTGGCAATGGACACTTTAGATGGGGGAATGGTGCTGCATCTTCTTGCTGTCCCAGTCATCTGTGAACCACTGGCAGCTCAGCCACTTGCCCTGTGTCTTGAGTCCTATGAGCATCTCTCGAATCTGGAATTAGCAGACTCCACAAGTGATAATTCTGCTATGGAAATTGATCTTTTGGTGGGATCAGACTACTATTGGGAGCTTGCCACTGGGAGAATATGTTGTGGGAATGATGGTCCCATTGCTGTTGAGACTAAGTTGGGTTGGGTCCTGTCAGGCCCTGTCCCAGCAGTTGAATCCTCATGTAGCCTCCTCACGGCACACACGTTGAAGGTGGACTCCCGTGAAGAACGGAGCCTGGATGATGCTTTGCGAGCTTTCTGGGAATTGGAATCTTTAGGGATCTGTGGAGCTAACCAATCTGTCCACCAGGAGTTTGAGCAGAATATCTCATTCAAGGATGGCCGCTATGAGGTGGGACTACCATGGAGGAAGCCACGTCCCATCCTGCCCGACAACCACGAGCTCAGCCAGAAGCGTCTGCATAGTTTGCTGCGACGCCTTCGCCAGTCACCTGCCATTTTACAGGAGTATGATGCGGTCATTCGCAAGCAAGTGGAGCTGGGGATAGTTCAGCGAGTACCAGATTCTGATTTTGGTATAGTGGGCAGTGTTCACTACCTCTCGCACCATGCTGTGGTGAAGCAAGAGAAGGAAACCACCAAGGTTCGGGTGGTTTATGATGCCTCCGCAAGAGCTGGGGGTCCCTCCCTCAATGAATGCCTATTCGCAGGGCCTAACTTCAACCAGAAGATCCTGGACATCCTCCTCAGATTTCGTTCTTACCCAGTCGCACTCGTATCAGACATTGAGAAGGCCTTCCTGATGGTCTCCATATCAGAGGAGAATTGAGATGTATTGAGGTTCCTGTGGATAGATGATGCCACCAAAGCTGACCCAGCAGTCCAGGTCTTCCGCTTTACACGAGTGGTTTTTGGTGTGTCCTCCAGCCCTTTCCTTTTAAATGCCACTATTGATCACCATCTGAAGCTGTTCTCAAGCACAAAACCAGAGTTGGTGAGACTTCTTCTCCAATCAATCTACGTTGATGATGTTGTGGCTGGGGCCAGAGATGTTGATGCTGCCTTGCAACTGTACAGGGACTCCAAGGGAATTTTGCGGGAAGGTGGCTTCAACCTACGCAAATTTGTGACAAATGAACCACAACTTCAGAGAGCCATCAACGAACTAGAGGGAGTTCCGTGTAGTCCTGACACTGACTACGTTGACGAGACAACTTATGCGAAATCAACTCTTGGGGGAGTCCAGGAGATGAGCCCTACGGACCAGAAGGTCCTTGGCGTGAGATGGGATGTCTCAACAGACTGCCTGGTCTTCAGTGTCCAGGAGATGACAGACCTTGAGGAGCCAACAAAGAGGAAGATTGCGAGCACTGTGGGCAAATTCTATGACCCATTGGGGTTCCTTTCACCCGTAGTTGTGAAATTCAAGATGTTCTTCAAGGAACTCTGTGAAGAGGGGTTTGAGTGGGACCAGAAACTTGTTGGTGATGCTCTTCGTAAGTGGCAGTCACTCATTGCAGGTCTGAAAGGTGCTCCGATTTTCTCTATTCCCAGATTTTGTATGCATTGACACAGCATGCAGTTTACAAGGTTTCTGTGATGCCTCTATGGGAGCGTATGCTGCTGTTGTATATCTGGTGGCCCAGCCTGGTTCCGAGCCATGTGTGAGATTTGTTGCTTCCAAAACCAGGGTTACTCCTCGCCGAGAGCTGACCATACCACGCTTGGAGCTGCTATCAGCATTACTCCTAGCTAGACTACTTGACGCTGTCACAAGAAGCCTCTCACCCAACCTTTCTCTTGGCCAGCCCACATGCTACACGGACTCACAGGTGACTCTATGCTGGATTGTTGGTCAAGACAAGCAGTGGAAACAATTTGTCCAGAACAGGGTGTTGGAGATCCGTGAACTTCTCCCAGCCAGCTGTTGGAGGCACTGCCCTGGAAGCAGCAACCCTGCTGATATTCCATCACGAGGCTTGACCCCAATTGAGCTCTCCGCCAACAAGTTGTGGCATTGTGGACCTGACTGGCTGTGGCACGGTGAACCACCAGGTGATGATGCCATGGAATTTTCTGAGATGCCAGTGGACTGCCTAGCTGAGGTGAGGTGCAAGGATCGGGTGACATGTTCTCTGCTTGCTGGAGATGCTGCTATCAGTCTGAAGAATGTCATGGAGTGTGAGAAGAATGGCTCATTCAGTCGCCTCCTGGCAGTCACAGCCTATGTTGTGAAATTTGTGCGAGCACTCAAGCAAGCCATCAAGAATCACCACTACATTCCTGGCGGTAGTCCAAATCTCGACCCACCTGTGTTGGCTGAGGCAGAAACAATGTGGATCAAGGAATCTCAGCTTCAACTCGTGAAGGATAGTCACTTCTCAACCTGGACCAAACAATTTAATCTTTACCGTGATAAGGATGGAGTATGGAGATGTGGCGGTCGTTTACAAAATGCCAACATACCTCAGTCAGCCAAACACCCAATCATTCTTCCCAGGGATCACCACCTGACTGCACTCATTGTGGACAGGGCTCATCGCAAGGTGTGCCACAACGGCACGAAGGAGACTCTGACTGAAGTTCGGTCGAGGTTCTGGATCATCAAGGGGAGGTCCTTGGTAAGAAGACTGATTCATCAGTGCAGAGTTTGCCGACGTTATGAAGGTCAGCACTATCAGACTCCACCACCCCCACCTCTGCCTGAGTTTCGTGTGAGTGAGCGACCACCCTTTACCTTTACGGGAGTGGACTTTGCTGGACCACTGTATGTTCGGTACCCCGGCAACACTGAAACTCGCAAGGTCTGGCTGTGCCTTTTCACCTGTTGTGTTACTCGAGCAGTGCATCTGGATCTCGTCCCTGACATGACTACCACTGCCTTTCTTAGGTGTTTGAAGAGGTTTGTCGCCAGGAGGGGTGTCCCAAGTAGGATCATTTCTGATAATGGTCAGACTTTCAAGTGTGCTGACAAGAAGATACAGGCCATGATGAAGCAGCGTGAGGCTCAGTGGTATCTGGCTGACAACAGGATCCAATGGACATTCAATGTGGAGAAGGCTCCATGGTGGGGTGGATTTTTCGAGCGGCTGATCAAATCTACCAAGAGATGTCTGCGCAAGATTGTGGGCCAGGGGAAGTTGTACTATGATGAGCTCCGCACTGTGTTGGTGGAAGTGGAAGCCGTGATCAACTCCAGACCCTTGACTTACCTCTCAGCAGAAGATTTGGACGAACCTCTCACTCCCTCTCATTTCTTGTGTGGACGACGGATTTTGAGTCTACCAGATGACCTCTCTGAGCAGGATGTGAATGAGGAAGAGTTTACACTGACCCAACCTGACCTCAGCCGGCGTCTGAGATATCTTAATGCAATGCTCAACCAGTTTTGGAAGCGGTGGAAAGAAGAGTACCTCTTGGAGCTCAGGGATGCTCATCGCCGGCATGGTGGGAAGTATGACGCAGTCCCACCTGCAGTGGGGGATGTAGTACTTGTGGAGGATGAAGACAAGCCTCGAAGTCTCTGGAAACTTGCTAGGGTCAGTCGCCTCATCATTGGTAGGGATGGTCGTCCAAGAGGAGCAGTTCTTCATGTTCCCTCCAGTGGGAACAACAATAACACACTACAACGACCTCTGCAACGCCTGTACCCAATTGAGGTAGCTGAATTGCCAGGATCGAGTGGGGAGGATTCTGCCCCACACTCCCCGGAGATTGCTCAAGAGACTCCCGAGATGGAACCAGAGCCGGGAGGTGTGACTGGACCAAGCCAATCGAGGCCAAGACGAATAGCAGCAACTCGTGCCAGGGACAGGCTAGCAGTGTGTGCTGCACTTGAGGACGATAACATTTGATTTGACTGTGCTATGGACACATCATTGAGTATCATACACCCACCCCTGGTCAACAGGGGGGAGGATGTTGGACAATTATTCCATTGCGTATTCATGCATCATCAAACGTCATCATATTAATTGAATTGGGAGTGTGGTTTTGTTCTGTGCAATATAAACTCTGTCAAGCGTGCATGCAAGGCGGGCGACGAAGACCAGGGCAGGAGCCTTTAGCAAAATAAGTTCAGTTTGCTCTTTAGTATGAGCTTGACCCAAAATTTTGTCTAAAATGGCATTGATACAATAAAGTTTCATATTGCATCATTGAATGATTCCAACAATTCATTTATATCGTTGTCTAAGAGAAATGATTTTGGTACCAAAATATAGCTCATATGTTAACTTTAGACGTAGTTACTGTAATAAGTGAGATATGACCCAAATTCCACAAAACCACAAACAAGCTAAGTGGTTATATATTTTTGTGATTTTCATACTGTTCTCCCAGGAGGAAGTTTGCTTTTGTTGCAATTAGTGTGAGGTCATTTCACAAAACGCTTGTACTATATGACACCAGTCAAGCCACACACCCCTAAATCCGCCCCTGTATCACCTATGTATGGATGGTTCATCATATTAAATTGTCAGTGGCGTTAGAAGAAGGGGGCTCTGGGGGCTTGAAGCTCCCCCCTAATTTCGGAGCACAATCTATTGAGGTGATTTCTCGCATGAACACTAATAAAACCACAACAAACGTGCCCTTTGAGCCCCCTTATACAAAAATATCTTCATACACTGCTGTATATATATTATATATATAATATAGTACTTAATACATGAGTCAGAGTGTATGAGCAGGCAAATTTATTTAACGATAAGTGGTTTACTCCATGCTAGATATCTTCACTGAAGTTGTTTGTAGGTAACAAACTCTGTAGGGGCTCCCCACACCCCTAGCTATATCTTAGCAGCTACTCTAACTTGGCTGGGTAGGCTCCACTAGAGAGTAAGGTAGCTGTAAAAACCATGATAATTGGAAAGCCAGGCCCAGTTGCTATAACCACTACGGTAATTGAGCCTGTGCAATACAGCCATGAGATAACACTATGTGATAACGAGTTATCTCAAGGGTCACCAGGGTCACCGTACCTAAAGATAACATTGTGAAGATATCTAGAGTGGAATAGATAATATTATATATAATATTGGTAGAGAAAGTACATATTGCTAGTTGAGTCAAGTCTGTTTTAGTACTCACCAAACACTTTAAGTTCCACAAATGCTATTAATTTTAGAATTGAAATTGATGTTAAGGCTAAATAAAAACATGCGAACTTTCCAGAATATTCATTACTTGCTTGTATGAGCAAACTTTGAGATGTTACAACATAAGGAAAGTCTTTTGTTAATTTACCATCTGTATATATCCACTCAGGTAAGGGGTAATATGTAGGTGTCGGTTTATAAAAATTTACAATTTCTCCAGCATGAGCTTCTATATACTTTGGTGATATATTTTCAGCAGGGTTTTTTTCTGTAAAAATATTGTAGTTAATTTTAGCCACATGGTATGAGAAGAATAAATGTAAATATAATTGTTTATGGGTGGAAAAATGTAAGTTTTAATTTATTGGTAAGAAGAACAAATAAGATTGAAGGACTTATAGTTGACAATCCACATTATATCACATGATACACTCCATAATAACTTAGCTAATCACTCACTTCCTACTAATATGTGCACTGATGTCACAAAAGTGGATGAATTAAGATGAGTTCCATAACAGTACTGATAACCTGTATGGGAAGTTCTTCCTGATTTGATGTACACTGCATTATCAATGTATTCAGCATCTTTTAGAACTGCATCAATAAGTTTCCATCTAACCTTTGATGCACTGTGGCATGTAAATGTAAAATTTGTTCCTCTATATACTGCTATGACTTGTGGTATAATTTGACCATATTTCAAGCTTTTAGCTGTTTAGTCAAACAAGAAAAGTTCATATGGGTTAAGTCAGCATCTATTACTGTAGATAGTTATATATATATATATATATATATAATATCATATAACTATGTAGCCAATACAGCCATTATTTTGCTATCACTACATTATAATAAAAGTTTTAAATTCTCAATTAGAAACCATGGGTTTTGATCACTAAAAACGATACTGTATGTAAATGGAAAGGCAAAAGGCTCAACATGCGTTTGTGGGTATGAACAATAATCATCACCATTATTATTATTAAATTGGAATTTATAACTGGTAAATTCAACAGAATCTTATATAGGACAACTGAATTTACCTTGTATTAATTGAAAAAGCAGCGAAGTCAGAGGGAGAATACGCATTAGTATTAGTAGCCTTAGGTACGCTTTAGCTCCTTTCTAGCGACTCAGCCACTATTAATGGTTTGAAGAAGTAAATTACGGTATAAATACGACGCTAATTTTCAGAGTTTCAATCAGGTATCACCCTTTACCGTATTGTAGTCTCGTGAAGCCTGACCCTTTACCAACCCTAATCGTTACGCGGTCGCGGTTATGATTGGTCAGGCTACGCGAGACTAACCGCATTGCTACACCGGGAAAGAGTCTGGGTACATTCATTTTTCTCCCCGGAGTGTGGTAGGCAAAACCTCTGATGAATGAGGCGGCGTCCTACGAAACCTACGGCTAATGGTTACTCTCTGATGAATTAGGCGGCGTCCTACGAAAACCTACCGCTAATCGTTACTATTGTAATAACGACTCTTTACCAGATAAAACATTTTTTTAGTGTTGTTTTCTGTTATTTGCGAGCGAGCGGAGCGAGCGAGACACTCTCAGGGGTAACGCAATTGAAAATAGGGGATATTTGTTAGCTAAAATTTAAAAAAATAACTGTGCTGTGGCCATTATTTATTGTTAGAGCTGCCAGCTTGTTCACCAGTTACTGGTAATTGAGGTAGTCAGAATGGCTGAAATTGGATACTACAGAAGTTACCACTGTCAGGATACCTTATAACAATGCTGACGAAGCTACCATTACTAGAGCAAAACTGAGGTAAGTACTTAATTCCATATTTGTAAGTTAAAATTACAATAATAACTCTGGCCTTCTTTTTTTATAGCTAAAATATAAATTCTGTAGTAACAATACTGTAGTTTTAACTAAGCAGGCTCACTCGCCATTTGTGCTCAAGCATATCACTAGTTGGCGAGCGAGCGAAGCGAGCGAGACACTATCAGGGGTAACTCAATCGAGATTTTGCTATATTTATTTATTTAGAACCCGTTGCTATATTGTTACTAGGTGTACTAACTTGGTAAGTGTGCACTATTTTTTGCCTTTAGGTATATGAACTGTGCATACTAACAACCCTGGGGTATTGCTATTTTTGAGTTTTAGTTTAATAGAATAGGCTGGATAAAGCAGGGAGCAGGTTATGTGAGGCTGGATATGGGAGGGTCTACTACTCTCTCTTATCCACCTATATGGGACCAGCCCTATCATATAACTCTCATGCAGCTCTCATACCACAGGAATTTACCATAGCTAGCTGCTTTACTGCTTACTGCTGAGCAGCCCAGATAGAGTTAGATCTGGAGATAACAGCTGGCAGCTACAATGCTAAAGTAAACTTGCTAAAGTAAACTTTCTGGCTGCTTCAATTGAATTGTAATTGAATTTTAATTTTGGGCCAGAAACACGGAAGAATTGCTTGACACCCAAAATGCTGATAAACAAAGTTGCTAGTGGAAACTGGGCAGGCCTCTGGGTAAACGGGATCTAAAATAGTTAGAGCATGCGCTTAGGTACTGGTGGATTTAGTGCACAAAGCCCTAGGGCCTAGCCCTTGGGCTTCAGTGCACTAAATGCACCAGTACCCAAGGCTTATGCTCTAACTATTACTTATTTATCTGTTTATGGGGTACGTGAGACCTCTGTTTTCGCCCGCGCTTCTAATTACGTAAGTTAGGTAAAGCGTTCACAGTACCAGTATTGTTCAATTAACGTGCTCTGAGAATCCTTAATGGCGGTGGTAAGTCAATGCGCTCTTTGTCATGGCTATAAGCCGTGCGCAACAGTATTTACTTGAAAATACATTGTCCACTAGACTACTGCGAAGGTAAGTCTGTGTAGGTGCATGTCCAGTTGTGTCAAAGCATTGTGTGTTACAACCACTACTTAGCTAAAGAATATCACAAAGAAAACTTTTAAATAAAGTGTATTGTTTTGTTGTTGTTTTTTTTCCTTCCAAGCAGTTGCAGAGAGTTGTTACTATGGCACTGAAATCCCTTTACCCTGAATGCTAAATTAAAAAACTGGACCTTATTCAGTGTTAGAAGTTAAAATCATTCATATAAAAATGGTATAGTCTTTAGGCTCGCTCGCCATTTGTACTCAAGCACACCACTAGTTTGTATATATTTGTACTTTGACCCTCGCGTACTTTTGTGTTCGCTCCGTGTTCGACCCCGTCCCAAACTTCACTATACAGAACCCTCCGGTTTAGCGGTCATTACCTGTACCACCCTTGAAACTGAATTGTTTACCGCTTTGAATTCTTTTGCGGGTGCAGTTAAAACTCGAATACTAATGGGAGCTTCATTTCTATTTGAGTTAGTGGCCGTTATGCAACAGTATTTACTTGAAAATTCATTGTCCACTAGACTAATCACGAAGAGAAGTCTTGCGTAGGTATGTTCAGTTGTTTGAAAGTATTGTGTGCTACAACTAATACTAAGAATATCGCAAGGAAAGGGTTTAAATAATGTGACTTGATTTTGTTGCTTCTTTTTCAATTCAAACAGTTGCAGGGAGTGGTTACTATGGCATTGAATCCCCTCTACTCGTTATACTTAATTTAAAAACTCGACTTTATTTTAGTAGCTTGAGTGCTAGTAGTTAAAATCAATCGTTTTTAGTATAGTTTAAGGCTCGCCATTTATGCTCAAGCACACCACTAGTATTACGAGCTACTACAGTCATTTTGGAAGTCTGAATTTATTGAAGTAAGAGTACTTTGATAATGTTTATTAGCTAAAATTATAGGGCAAGGAATGTATACATTCGTATTTTTAGGTACATGCATCAAACAAAAAGCCTGTTTTCAAGAGTTACTGCCACTTCACCTAAAAACAGCTAGAAGTAGAGGTAAGAGAGAGAGTAATATAGTAGTTGTAATCATGTAGGTTATTTGTTAGGTTGAATAAATTTGTTAGGGGATTATTAAGCTTGTCATTGTAATTGTAAACTGGAATTGCTGAACTTGTAGGGTAAAGTAATATATTGAATGTAAATTTTTGTTGTAATAGCTACATGCTTTTAGTCACAGGGTCTCAGGAAATGGCAAAATTTAAGATTAGAAGTTTAAAATTACCACTACCGGCTCACAGAGTGAGAATCTATTAATGGTGCATAATGCAAAATTGGGCATATGTTATTTATGTGTATGGATAATACATGCCCCTTCAACTATGCCCCTTAAACTCAAGTGTGGATACCTTTTTTCTCCTAAAAACACGGCCTTTTAGGCTTGACTCCACTTTCTTTTGATACTACAGCATCAAGAAAGTCTTACTTGAAATTTGGGCTCCAATTTGTGGGATAATTCCTGCGAAACCTTTGTTTTTCAAGTCCCAAATAGTTACTGCAATTGGTTACTATGCCATTGAAAACCCTTTACCAGACTTAATTTCAAAACTTCGTCGTTTTGGGGGGCTGCTAAAAATGCCGTTTGTTGGTTGTCAAGTGCCACTGGAAGCCAGAATGGCTAAATGATAATACTAAGGAAGCCTCCATTACTTGGAAGAAGCTGAGGTAAGTACGTAGTTCAGTACTTGTTAGCTAAAATTTTTTAAAAAAATAACTGTGCTGTGGCCATTATTTATTGTTAGACCTGCGAGTTTGTTCACTAGTTACTGATAACTGAGGTAGTCAGAATGGCTGAAATTGGATACTTCAGAAGGTACCACTGTCATTATACCTTATAACAATGCTGAGGAAGCCACCACTACTAGAGGGAAACTGAGGTAAGTACTTAATTCCAATTTTGTAAGTTAAAATTACAATAATAACTCTGGCCTTTCTGTTTTGTAGCTGAGACCATGTTGCCAAGACAGACTGGTAATTATAGTCAGAATGGCTTCAATTTGATACTACAGATGTTACTACTACACAAGAAAATGAGGCAAGAAAGTAATTTTGTATTTGTTTGCTAAAATTAATGGTCTTTTGTTTTGTAGCTGAGAGCTTGTTGTCACCAATTACTGGTAATTCAGATGGTCAAAATAGCTTAAATTTGTAACTACAGAAGTTGGCAATACACAGGAAATTGAGGCAAGTAGCAGTTGACCATTAATTTTAGCAAACAAATAATAAATCACACTCTTAGCTACCTGAGTAATGGTAACTTCTGTATCAAACTTGAGCATTTCTGACTATCTCAATTGCCAGTAACTCTTGAACAAGCTCTCAGCTACAAAATAAATAGGCCAGTGTTATTTTTGTAATATTAGCCAACAAAATATGGAATTACTGCTATTATAGTGTTTTGCATGAAGTAAGCTAAAATAAAAATGATGTAGTAACAATACTGTAGTTTTAACTAGGCAGGCTCGCTCGCCATTTGTGCCCAAGCACATCACTAGCTTATATGTTTTATGTCATTTTTGTACCTTGACCCTGGCATTTTTGTGTTAGTTCGGTGGTCGACCCATCCCAAACTTCACTAAACGGAATCCTCTGGTTTATCAATCATTACTCGTATTGCCCTAGAAATTGAATTGTTACAGTTTTGAATTCTTTTGCAGATGCAGTTAAAACTCAAAAACTTACCAATAGTAATCAGTAGTTGAGTACCGTTGTTGGTTTGGTTATCAAGGAATAATTTAGATAGTCAGAATTCCTCTAATATTAAAGCTAACATTATTCGGAAAAACTGAGGTGACTACTATAGCTCTGTATTGGTTGGCTAAACTGATAAAATATCTCACCGTTTGTTTGTTGTGTATAGCTTAGTGTTTATTGACACAAATTACTGATAATTCAGACAATCAGAATGGCTTTAAATAATGCTGCTACAGAATCTACCACTTGCTTTGGAAATTGAAGTAAAAAGAATTTCTCTATTTTTTACTAAAATTAATGGTTAACTACTATAATACCATAGTTTTGTGTGTAACAGAACTACGCAGGCTCACTGTCTAGCAAAGAGAATAAATAATGGTTGTTGTCCAGAGCTAGAATTACCACTGATACTTTATTTAGTACTAATTTTTGTATTAATAAATGTTCACTTCAAGTTAAAAAAATTGACAGTGTGCAGTTGCTGTCTTAGAAATAACAGTGTGTGTATGTGACATTACAAACCTTTACCAAAATATTTTTTGTTGTTGTTAAGCTTTGATTTTAGTTTCATACCTTACCTAATATTTAAATAGCTAGCATAAAAGCTGCTGTCAGTCACTATGAAAATTAGTTCCCTGGTTAGTGCTTCATTGCTAAGTTAAGCTTGCTCGCCATTTGTGCTCAAGCACACCACTAGTATTACATATATGTATGTATGGATGGATGAATGGTATGTAAGCCCCTAAAACCATGCGCCGATGCTTTTTTTCTCCTAAAAACTGGCTTTTCTGGTTTGACCACAGCTTCTTCTAATACCACAGCATTAACAAAATCTTACATTAAATTTAGGCTCCAAATTGTGAGAAAATTCCAAGTCATAAAAGTTGCTGTGATTGGCCTATGACATTGAAAACACTTTACACGATGTAATTTTGAAACTTTACCGTCATTTTGGGGGCTGTTAAAGCACCGCTTGTTGTTTGTCAAGAGCCAATGGTAGTTCGAATGGCTTAATATTAATACTAGGGAAGCTACCACTATTTGGGGGAAGCTGAGGTAAGTACATAATTAATGATAGATAATTACAAAAATAACTCTGGCCATTATTTTTTTTGGTAGCCGAGAGCTTGTTGTCAAGAGTTACTGGTAATTGAGGTAGATGGCTTAAATTTAATTCTACCAAAGTTACCACTACTCAGGAAATTGAAATTGAGGTAATAAAATAATTCTGTATTTCTTTCCTAAATTAATGTTCAACTGCTATTACGTAAAATCCACTTTTCTCATCATAATGACTGCAGCAGTATGTCACATTCTGTTGATACCACATGTTATTAGCACAGTGGTTGAATTTATGCACGAGATCTTGAGAGTTTATCAACCTTATGATTTATATGCATATTGTGTGGTATCTTACAACTTATAAAGTCATGCATGGGATGTTGTGATTTACTACCTTTGTGACATATCATACTGCCTTTATAAGACCTTGATTTCACTGCTTTCAGCAGAATTGCTATGCTATTTTTAGCTAATATGTTTAGGTAAGAGGACATGAGCTACTGTCTCAAGAGTTCTCTTATTCTAATTGAAGACTGTGAGAAACTAAACAAAAAGTGGATAAAACTAAATCTATACTAATTATTAATACATGATAATGATAAATGGAAAAAACTGACTTTATTTTGGGTAAAATTAACTAACGTTAAGTGCTCAAGTTATTTTATTTAGCAGTTGATCTGGAATCCCTATACTAATACAGCACTGTGCTGAGGTACTGTTACAAACCCAACATTTAGGATTAATTTTATTGCTGGTTTGCATGAAACTTGAAATGAGGAGGACCAATGTCTAAAAAAGAAGATATTAAAATGGAAGTAGAAGTCAGGCTACATGAAATATTTTGCACCAAGCTAGCTAATTAAATTCTCACCTGTCTTCACACCCCACTTAGCCCTACAGTAGATTTGTGAAATACTCAACAATAGAAATTAATAATATAGATATTTAGAAATTGTGCTTGGCACTGTGCAACTTCTATTTAGATCATTTGTGTTTGTAGGAAATTGAACAATAGCAATCAAATTAAGCAATATTATCCTCCTGAAGACTTCCATCAGCTTCTACTGTAGAGTTACTGCACACAAATGAAGATATTCTACAACAAGATTAGCATAACAAGAGGTATTATATGAGTAACTGATGCACTTACCCAATGGAAGCAGACTCTTTCTTCTTCATATGCCATTGTAAAAACAGAATCAACATAGTGAAGGTCAGTGTTGAAATAGAAATAGTTATTAGCAGAACAATTGCTGTAAAATTTGAACATCACAGTTAATGAATTAATCATCGCTGCAGTAATTTAGTTAAAAAAATCACTATAGACTACAATCCTAAAGATCTTCGATAAATGATGGGAATAACATTAGTATGTCAATAATTTTGTTTCACAATTTCTTTCTCAGCCTTCTTTTACTCATTAAATGTATTCTCTCTCTTTCACAGGCTTTTTAAACAATACAGAATTTTAAAATTTTGGTTCCCACCGAAATAGAACCCAGGGCCGCTTGCTTAATGCACAAGCGCTATTTTTAATTCTGTATTGTTTTAAGAAGCCAGATAAAGAGAGAGAATACATCTAATGAGTTAAAGAAGACTGAGAAAGAAATTGTGAAGTGATAAATTAGTGCAGGAGTAAAAAATTCAACAGATAAAATGAATAATTTAAAAAAAAGAGAATTTTTGTTTGTATGTTGATAGAGAGACTAGCATAGCAGTGCTCCTTAACAGTATAAATACATAATTAGAGTGTTTGTTAGCAGCTGGTTGTCGTAGCTCAGCACTTGCACGTTTAGCGGTCCTGGTTTCGATTCCCAGTGGCAACCAAATATTTTTAATTCTGTATTGTTTTTAAAAAGCCTGTGAAGGAGAGAGAATACATCTAATAACTTTGTTAACATAATCTGAGGTGTGTGATAACTTTAACTTTATTATGAATAAATAAAGAAGCTTACTATAGCTAAAGTAAATACAAAGAATAATTCAATAATCAAGAAAGTTATTACACCTTTTAACTCGACTTCAAGCGGAAAGTAATATCGGAAAGTCCAGAACGTTTAAGCTAGCGATTTGTTCCGGGGAAGCAGGAACCATTTCGCGGTTAATTTGTTCCGAGGAACGCCGCGGAACGATTTCGCAGTTACACCGCATCAAATCAGGTCGCTTTCAAAAGTGCCTTCAAATCAGGTCGTTTGCAATAGTGCCGATGTAACAGCGAAATTGCGTACTGCGCATAATTGTTCAGCCTAAACGATTACTAGATGTTACTGTGGGAATGTATAAGCTTAATCACTGATCATAACTAGTTTGCTTTGTATTGACCAAGTGAATGAGAAGAGAGACGATGCACCACCCCCTTTCCTTTGAAAACAGTTGAGCTCACCCCTCAACGTTTACATATACTGTAGATGTTGCTTAGGATGTTTGACATAAAATCAGTTTGTGTAGCTTCTATATTTAAAACTAAAAATTAGCTAGCTTTTTACCTTGTATTCTTCCTGCCACCTGTTTAAAAGACAATAAAAAGACAATATTACTCCTTGTTTAAAAATTAATATTGAGAGATATAAAATATTATAATTAGTTACTAGGAGTCAAACAAAAGTAATAGCAAGCTTTGCAGTCAAAAATGTACAGTTACAGTAAAATTAATTGGTTCTTTTGTTCTCCAAAACTGGTTATTGCCTTGCAAAAAGCAGTATTACTTGCCTACTTATTAAATCTGATAGAACAAAAAGCTAAATCAACAGTGCTTCTAATTGTAAAGATTCTACTTAACAATATGTATTCTATTTATGATTGTGCCTTACCGCCTCTCCAATGAATTCTTGCCATTAGCTAATTGCCTCCCAAGCCACTACTACTTTAGAACGGCATACTCTTAAAAATATGGGTAGCTTTTCTATAGCGGGGAATAATTCTGAAAATAGATAAATAATCAGAAATGAGCAGGGCTTATAATTAGCTCCAACTATAGGGTTTACATTAGGTGACGGTATCCGCTAAGATCTGAAATTCCGGAACGTTTTCGCTCTCATAATTGTTCAGCTGGAACGCCAAAATGAATTCACAGTTACCAGACCACCTTTGATAGGATTATAGATTGATAGTTAGCAATCTAGACTACTGGGCACTTCTCAGAATGCTTTACGACGACTGCAGCGCATTGTGGAGTTTTTGAAAGAAAAATAAAAGGCGTTAACTTCCCCAGGGGTGGGGTTGAAGATTTCATATTACAATGGCTAAGAATTTACACCGCCACTCGGAAAAACTACAGATGAAAACTAGTCAGTGGCTGAAATAATTATAATAGCACATTTTTTTTTGTTCTAAAATTCAATATGTTAAACACTTAACCCGACATTTCGACTTCTAGTAAAAGTCTTGCCCTTGGTCTAAATGTGGGTTAAGCTTTAATTAATATAATAATGGCTATTAGAACGCTGAAGATTTGATATATTATAGCTTCATACTTGTTCGATAATGGGGATTAAGCTAGTATCTGGACTAGTGCTGCCATTTGTTCCAAGGCATACCACTAGTTTAAAATTTGGAAGCATTGATCATAGCATCACTGTGTTGGATTTCTTTAGACAGAAAAGACAAAATAGCATAGACAATTGGCTGCTTGGAAGTAATGATTCAGAGTTGTAATTGCATTCTCTCTTTGTTTTCTTGTTACATTGTCCCATGGAGTTGCTTTATTCAGTTTTTTTAGGGTATTACCTTCAATAATGGGGAGGGAAACAGTGGATCTACTACAAACCATTGTGGTTATAATTTATAGATGTAAATATTTTTGCCTTAACCATGGGTTATTCGTCATTTGTAATCAACTAGGTGAGAAGAAAATGAAGATAACCCATTTGTACTTTCTTCTTCCTTCTTCACGGGGTAGAAGAGCTTCAAAAAAGTAATAGATGTACAGTATTGGAAAAAGCAACCTCATTTTTAGAATATCGATATAAATCAATAAGGTCTATCTTGGGTCCATAGAGTGGTGATGATGATCTTGCAGTGTGTGCTAGAAACAGATGATAGGGAATCCAGCTTTTTTAATCAACTAGGTGAGAAGAAAATGAAGATAACCCATTTGTACTTTCTTCTTCCTTCTTCATGAGGTAGAAGAGCTTCAAAAAAGTAATAGATGTACAGTATTGGAAAATGCAACCTCATTTTTAGAATATCGTGGCCACACAAAAGAAAGACAGAGTTAGGAAAACTATAGACAGTACTGACTTAAAAGTTTTATTGTTAAACAAACTAATTAAAACTAGTGGTGTGCTTGAGCACAAATGGCGAGCGAGCCTTAAACTACACTAATGTTAAATGATTGATTTTAACAACTAACACTCAAGCTACTAAAATAAAGTCGAGTGTTTAAACTAAGTATATGCGGTAAAGGGGATTCAGCCATAGTAACCGCTCCCCCCAACAGTTTGAATTGAAAAAGAAGCAACAAAATCAAGTCACGTTATTTAAAGTTTTCTTTGTGATATTTTAATAGTAGTTGTAATGCACAATACTTTCACACAACTGAACATACCTACGCAAGACTTACCTTCGTGGTTCGTCTAGTGGACAATGAATTTTCAAGTAAATGTTGTTGAGTAGGGCTTATAACTGCGTATTAACTTACCACCGCCACTAACTCGAATAGAAATGGAGCTCCCATAAGTTTTTGCGTTCTAACTGCACCCGCAAAAAAATTCAAAGCGGTAAACAATTCAATTTCTAAGGTGATACGGGTAATGGTCGCTAAACCAGAGGATTCTGTTTAGTGAAGTTTGGGGAAGCGGCTAAGGACGGGAATCATTGCCACATAGGGAATAGTTGCCAGTCAGGAATCAATGCCACGAACTTTAAACCTACAACCATTGAATTTTGATGTGCGTAGTTTTTAGCATTAAAGGTAATAGCTAAAGAACAATTACTTCCCTAAAATCTCTCTCCCAAAGTTAAAACAACAATGTATTCGACATACCTAGCTATTTAATTAATTTGAAAAAATTTAATTTCAGCTATTACACTAAAAAATCACCATAGACAATAACTTAAAAAGGTACTATGATAATCTGATTTAGGCAACCATATCTATGGCATCCCTGGCCAGTAGCTTAACCTATTCACATTTTCAAGCTATGATAAATAATTTTTGGTGTTTTTTTTAATTTATCTTTTGTTGTTTTACTGATATTAGCTGAGCTAGCTAAGCTGATCATTATCTAATTGAGATTGATTTGTCAGTGTAGCTAGTCACTACTAATATTTTCAATTTGCTGCTCTATTCACAGTTGCCTTGATACATTTATTCCACCTTTTATACAATTTTGTAAGAAAAACTTACTTGTAGCTACTTTTTGTTAAAATGTAGTAGCTAGCAAATCATTTTAATTTGTATTAGGTGTTGCTAAATACAATAACTCTGTTTTATCAAATACATCAAAGCTTTTATTAGTGATAAATTGATTTGGCCATAATGTCAATATTTTTTCATGACATAAGAGATCAAGTTGATAAATAAAATACATATTGCTTCATTCTACAACTATAGCAACAAGTTATAATAAAATGTTTATGTTGATTATTCTCTTTTCGTGCAAGTTTGACAATACCACTGAATCTCAGCTATGCTGTTAGGCGTTTCAGCATCCAAGCCCACACATTTTCTGTGTGAAAGAAATAGTTGGTAAGAATTACATCAAACATTTATCCTTACCAGTGAAACCAGTTGTCACAAATATCACATCCAATCATGTCTTGATGGGAATCATATTTACAACATGATTTAAAAAGTCCACATTTCCCTCAAAGCAGATACTACAATAAGCAAAAAAATCATATATAATGATGGTAACACAGCTAACTTACGATTAGTTCAACCTTGTTTCTGTAGATATGCAAATGCTACATCACAAAAATGGTGTTGTACTTTGAGTAGATGATCATCTGCTAAGTTTAAAACTTCAATTGGCAAACTTGTTTCATCATGTATATACTGTATAGTAATCTGATTGCCTCTACTGGCCCAGTCGACACCTTCCTTTGTGCATAGTACTTGGATGATATCTGAACAAGAATTTTACTGATAATATTGTACTTAAATTGTGCAAATATTGCAACTCACTTAGTTCATCTTTCAGCTTTGTCTTGCTAAGTAAAGATGAGATTTCTGATTTCTCATTTATTGTTGGTTTTACTAAGCGCACTTTTGAAGTGTGTTTTCTCATAGTGGAATAAATTACTTGCTTCGTAAGTGTCTTGTTTGGTGGTATGTTATTAACGTTCTTACTTTTGTGAAAGTCAACATATTTTAGCATAGAAGTTAGATATTTATTTTCCAAAAATGGAAAGTTCTTTGTTTTCGGAACATTGTGAAATTTAACCAGATACACTATTTAATTTTTCCAAAATTCTATCTTTTAAATTCTTATCAGGTGATGGATTGCACAGAGTAATTGCTGGAGGGTTAATTCTTGACATACTTGTCTCACAGCTATGGTTGGCTCCCGTAATACTACGTGCTAATAAGTGAATATGCATACATATGGTTTCAAATTGAATATAGTCATCACAACTGCACGAGTAGTTATGGAGACATATTGAACAAAATTTACATTTTATGAAACAGTTAAATTCACATGTTGCACATTATTTTTTCAATGTGTAGACATATTGGCTAGAAACCGAGTTTACTTGCCAGCTATTTTCACTGATTTTACGGACACTGCTAGTTGCAATATGCCAAGTGCATAGTAGCTTACTTGGCTTATTGAATACAGCTATCCTAGCAGAATAAAACTGTTCAGCATCATCTGACATAAACCATTGTGGTTTAACATTGCCAATTTGATGCTTTAAGTGGCTGAAAAAATTCATCAATAGTATCTTATCTTCCCGATTAGAAAAGCACCATGCAACAGGAAAACCTTCCCCAAACTCATCCACAACAACAATACTAATTAATTTAAAATCATATCCATTAGTACCATGAGTAGAATCAATGCAAACCACTTTGTTGTTGCAACATAAATCAAAATGCAAGACTTCTGCCTGAATTGGTGTTTGAATAACTAGGGCCAAGTCATCCTTATTTAAACCTTGGTTAACACCAATATCAGCGAAAGTCTCACCCTGCTGTTTATAAAAAATTACTGGGCTATTTTTTTTTCTTCCATCTCTTTGACCCACAAATGCACGCTTATAAGGTCACTTGAATGCCTTTTCCATCCATGAATATTGAAGGCTTTTTTTATATTATTTTACAACTAGGTGAATTCGAGCTATATCTGGACCAATATTGTCCCTCACTTTATCTAATATATGTGACAGGCTATAGGAAAACAGACCACTTCACTCAAAAATTGAAAAATGAGTTATTATTATTTTTGAAAAGTACAAAAAATTTCCATTTAAATGGTCCTTAAATAATATTCTAAATCGCTTCCTAGGGCGAGTTATGAACGCCAGAAGAGGATAGCCCAAGTAAGCGTTATTGGAGAAAACGGCACTTTAAATTTTTGAGGTAGGTTTCCGTATTCTAAAGTTATCTCCGCATCACTTAGTAGTTTCGCGCCAACTGCCACGTGGTGCCCAAGGGCGTGGTATCTTAGCTGCTTCGTTAATTGCCAAGTAACTGGGAATTACCCTCACAGGTAAGGGAAATACCCGCGCGTACGCGTTAACTTTCCCGGTAACAATTGAAAAGTTACGCCGTAAACTGAGAGATACTAAAAAGGTTTGTGAACTTCAGCGGTGCGCAGGCTTTGAAGATAACTGTATAGGGAGCTGAAACTTGGTACAAGCGTAAGTTAAGATCTATAAATACTGATACTAAAAAAAAAGAAAAACACAAAACTTGACTTGAATTGCTTTATGGGTCTGTATCTTGAAATGATTTTGTGCGTGAAGTGGTCTGTTTTCCTACAGCCTGTCACATATGATCAAAACTAACCCCTTGCAATAGTTGACCTGCTATAGCTTCCCTTTCTTGTAACGATAGTCTTAAATGCCCCACTGAAAAGTCATGACCATAATGTGTCGTTACAAAATTGGCCTGTATACAATCTTCATAATATTGTAGAACAATTTTGGAAGTACAATACGCATCAATTTTTGATGTACCCTGTGATTTCAGGCACCGCTTTCCCATACCTCTTGTGTTGAAATAACCACTTCTGCTGCAATAATAGTATTGAAATTTATTCTTGGTTGACAATTTCATGCCAGAACATATCTTATATTACGATCAGTTTCTATGAGACCAGATTTGCTTACCTCTGCAAGCCTATCATAATGATATTTTTCTGCTGTTGTGGGTTCAAAATATTTTGTGCTGTTGCTACCCTTTCGTGTTTAACAACTTCCTACGCAGATTAGGATTCCTAAAGATATTGCTTGTCTGTAAGCAAGATACCGCTAAGACTTCACAGCTTACATTAACTGCCCAGTGAGTAGTTCTTCTATCATCACTTTTCTGAGGATGATAAGACTTTCCTGTAGTAAAATCAAATGACTAGTACTACTTTAGTTATCTATTTTTTTAACTGTTGCAAGCTAACCTGATCAAAGTCCCACTCGTTGTCTAATACATACTCGGCATAATGCATACTATTAAATTATACAACTAGTAAGATATCCAAATGCAACAAAAGTGAATACCTGGCAAACAAATATGCCACAATTGTAGCCATTTGATTGAAGTGGCTTTTTCTATAAATGATAAACCATGAATATACCAATGCACATATATCATATAGCAAAAAGTATAATTAAATGAAGATGCAATATGTAAACTTAACTGTTGATGAAAACTATTTCACAAGTGACATACAGTGTGGGTTTAATGCTGGCTACTAAATTTTTTTAATCTGAACACCTGCTTAGTAGCAGGGCTATAGTGGTAACAACTAGGCAACACTAAAACTTAATATGCTGAACCCTTTAAAGTCCAAACGATTCTGCGATAGAGGAGAGTTTCCTTGGCTGGCATTGTGCACGAGGTCACACATTTAACAGGACAGACTTGTAGCCCAGTTCTCAAAGTCATTGCAACTATGACTTTAATGCAACTTACTTACAAAGCTAGGTTTGGGAGAAATTTGGCTCCCTGTTCTTGATGGGTCAAGCAGAATTATTTGGCCGGTTAATGAATAACATTTCTTGTATAGCAATGTTGACTACATGTGAACTGCCACATTTGAAACTTTAAAAAATTATTATAGCCAGAAGTTCACTTCCAGCTACCTCTGGTGTAAATATATATGTACAGCCTCAAACACTTGCCTGCTTTCGTATGTATTGCCATTTAGTCCAACTGGTACTACTTTCCCTTCATCTTTAAGCCGTTGCTCAAGAAAAGTGCTGTGCCAAATAAATGGAACTATATGTGAGTAATTAGCTGATAATTCATAACTCATCTTAAATATTTCCAGCATTGAGCAATGCTTCCATTGAAGGAATCATAATAATTGGAATCAATTTATAAAAGAGCATAAAGGGATCCTGCATAGTAACAGTAGCTACACTGACTGGTAAAACCTGAGATTTGTAAGGAATTCTATCTGAAATAGCTGTGTAGCTATTTTTGATCTTGGTATCTTACCTCATTGTCATCGACATGAAACCACTGCATTTCATTATTTTTAGACCTCACAAAAGCAGTATAATGTCCGGTTTTAGAAGACAGCTTCCTGAAAACCACTGCACCTACTAAACTACTATATGAAGCTTTTGTAGTAGTAATTCGGACAGATAAGGTAGTATTCTAGAGTAATTATAAGCAATGACATTAGGTACTGATGAATATTTTCAAAATACCTGTATCTGAATGGTAGGAGTATCATCTCTAAGAAATCAAATCATAGCATGTAAGTAAATAATTTTCAAATTTAATTTCAAGCATGATGTAACATCGATATAGAACAAGTGTCCAAGAAAAGTTGTGAAACAATGTCACTATTTAGATATGAGCAGTAACTAGTCAGGGCTACAAGCTTGATAGGCATAGATAAAGTTGCTGTTTCCTACTTAAATTTCTTACTCCATTGGTCCCAAACTTACCCTATTATTCTTTCATAATGTGCCTATATTTCTCATTTATTGTTTGACCAAAAATTCATGTGATAGATAGCTAATTAGTTAAGTAGCTAAGTGAAAAAAAAAAGATCATTGTTGGCTTGAGATCTTGGTCAAACTTGAGTTTGAAGCTTCAAATTGTGTCTGAATAGTCCAGGAGTTGTTTGTCATGAATAGCAATCATTAATAATCAATGCTAGCATAAACAAAACCCTATTTCTAGCATATTCCTCATTGCTTCTATGTGCTTATATTTTTTCCAGCAATATTTATCAATAGCTCATTTGAGGGACTTTAAAATACTATACAATGACAGACAATACATTTGACACACCTATTTGACATCTTATTCAAATGAATGCATAGTAGACTTGGTGCTGCTGTTACATTTCCAGTACTGTGTGTAAGTCCCCTTGTTTTGCAGCTATGGTAATAAGTAAAATAGTACTACAAATATGTTTTCTTCAGTACCGTTGGCACACATGATCAGCCAAATGATCAGTTACAATGTCCTGCACATTGAATGTTTTTGATCCCTGAAATGTAATACATTACATGATTCATTCACAAGTTATTTATTTTTGTGTTTCAAGACTTCATACTTGAACATATGCCTCAAGTATTGGAGATTTGTTAGTTGTGGTGCTTCTATGTGAACACTCGTGACACTCCACTAAAACAATACATAGATGACGATAAATTAAATATGGTGAATTCACAGGGAAATAAACTACCTGTACTTTCTTCATACACATAGCATCTTTCCACAAGTTCACTCTTGATGCTGTTAGAATGTAATTTACAAGAATAGAATAATGACATAGCTATATCCTACCTTGCATGTTGTTCCAAGCCCTCTAGAAAGTAGGAGTAAAACTCGTGTGCATCTTGCTGCTCTCCACTTACCAATTTATAGTCATTGACTAGACCAAAAATATTCAATAGCTAACATGGGTTTTACAGAATTCTTGCAGAATTGGCTACATTTGAGGGCTTTGCATGACTTGGTAATTATCTGACAATCCAAAGACTTTCTTCTACCATAGGTATACCTGCTGTGCACATACTGCACCAGATGAGGCAGACACAGCTGATGGGCTGTATTAAGGAATTTAAATGCTCCAATAAGTAGATATATTCTATTCAAGTTATACATCATCTCTTACTGCATTCAGTAATTACAACAGTGCCACTTTCCTTGTTTCCTCAATGAATAATTCCACTAGTTAATGCATGTCTCATACCTGGATGCACATAGCATCTAGTAACTACAGTGGCAATTATTTTCAAACTCTACTTTAGCTCTACTTTTTTTCTTTTTTTTAAAGCCAGATCAAGTGTTGTTTGTGCCTTTCTTCTGTTAGTGTAATTGTACTTTGTGGCTTACCACTTGTACTTGTGTAACCACTTTGTGTTGTAGCTATTTCACTACTGTGCACTTTATATAGTTTTACAGCAGCGTATCAAATAGTATTTTGAATGCTAACAGGTAAATGTTTTTGATATAAAGAAACAGTTGGGAGTGATGATTGCTCAGCTAATAGACTTTTTTTGTGTAAAAAGTATAGGACACATTGGGGAGTGACCAGCCAGCAGTTATCCTGGGCTTATGATAACATTTGGCTATGTCAAATCTAGATATAATGCTCAAAAAAATCTGAAACCACTGTGGTTCATATGCACTTAATGATTGTACACAATTAAAGTAGAGGTAATTTGGAATCATACACCAGCATTTGCAAAAAAAAAAAAGTGTCTTACCTGAATGACAACACTGACAAGACACATTCTTTCTTTTCATAATCGCTACTAAATCTGCTATTGCAGGATGGTTGAAAAGGCATTGAAAAATTGCATTCAAAGAGCAATTGTTTTTGAAGGATTTGATAAGCCAGGGGGAACCAGTACATTGCCCTTATAGTACTCTTCAAAAGGTTTGAGACTCATGCTTCTCTTCACATTAATCACGGAGGAATAACGCAAAGGAAAAAGGCTGCGGAAAAAAAATTATAAAACTAAGAGAAAAATAAGTTTACAGTAAAACCTCACTAATCCGAAAAGTATGGGACCAAGGGGTGTTCGGATTACTGAAATGTTCAGTTTGGCACAATCATGAATATCGTTAAAATACTGTATAAACGTCTTTAATATGTTTTTACCTTATACATAATTGTATGATATTACATATGGAATTCCAATTTTTAAAAAGTATATACAGTAGAACCTCCCTTATCCGGACTCCCAAGTTACGGGCACCTCCCTCTACCGGGCAGCTGCTATGTACCTTGTGGTTAGGTAAAGTATCCCAACTAGCAAATTTGACAGCTGCTTTTGGATAGGCAGTTCAGCAGGCAGCACTATTTTGAATGCATTCTGAGATACGGGCAAATCTGAGATACGGGCACCCCTTGAAACCAAGGTGCCCGGATAAGAGAGGTTCTACTGTAAGAGGAATTAGAATTGAAAGTAGTTCAATTTTTTGACATAAAATAATGTTTTGTGAGTCAGAATGAAATGTATAGTTAATCTAACTTTTACAGAAATAATCTGTTAATTGTTTTTGTTTAATGGACAGTACTCTTTTTCTTGCAGCTAAATCTCGTAATTCACGAAGAACTCCAACATTGTAAAGAGAGGCTTCCTTCTGGTGTAAAAGCCATTCAAGGCATCCGTCAAACATACTCACAGCTGCACTGTGACTGATTTGTGTACTTTCCTGGCTATCTTCAATGCTTAACTCTTCTTCCTCTTCCTCCTCATCATTTTCATTAACTATACTAGCAACTATTTCATCGTCATTAAAATGTTTGTAGCCTTTATCATGTTGATCACTAGTAAGCCATTCAGATACACCCTCTTCACTTAACTCTTGTCCTATATGATTAAACAATGTTTGAAATTAATGTAGTGCTTGCCTGTTATAAGAAATCCTTCTTCTCTTTTCTGTTTGAACGATGAGAAAAGGGCCATTTCAAACTGATCATCATTTCCTATTTTCATAGTTTTCACAGGACGACGGCAACCCATCTCAGTCAGCTTGCGTTTATGCTCGCGTAGTTTGCTGCCCTTCTTTTTTATATCAGCGATGGTAGATACACCAACTCCGTATTCCTCGGAAAGTTGCCGGTGAGTATGGGAGCTAAGTTTTTCGAAAATTTGCAGCTTTTCATCAAGAGAAAGCGTTTTGTGGGCCCTTTTCTCAGACATTTTGTTAACAGAGAAACTACAAGAAATCGGTAAAAACCGTTTGGCGGGAGTTTCCAGAAGTAGCTGCATTTTTAACGCGCGCGCTTCGACACTATTACGTCATAATGACGGTCTGTCTAAATTGTTCGGATTAACGAGGTTTCGGATTAACGAGATTCGGATTAGCGAGGGTCTACTGTACTATGCAAACGCATGCGCAATAAAGGTCAAAGGACATTACTGAGGCGCCCATGACTATTTACTTAGTCAACATTTTGAGGTTTAAAGTGCGTGGCAATGTTTCCTGTTCCTAGTGTCTTTCAAGTTTGGGGCGGGGTCGAACGCGGAGCGAACACAAAAATATGGAGGGTCAAAGTACAAAATGACATGCATATGTCCAAACATATCTAAACTAGTGGTGTGCTTGAGCACAAATGGCGAGCGAGCCGTAAACTACACTATTGTTAAATGATTGATTTTAACAACTAACACTCAAGCTACTAAAATAAAGTCGAGTTTTTTAATTACCTATGCGGTAAAGGTGATTCAATGCCATAGTAACCGCTCCCCGCAACTGTTTAAATTGAAAAAGAAGCAACAAAATCAAGTCACGTTATTTAAAGTTTTCTTTGTGACATTCTTAATAGTAATTGTAACGCACAATACTTTCACACAACTGAACTTACCTACGCAAGACTTATCTTCGTGGTTCGTCTAGCTAGTGGACAATGAATTTTCAAGTAAATGTTGTTGAGTAGGGCTTATAACTGTGAAAAATAGCGACTAACTCAAATAGAAATGGAGCTCCCATAAGTTTTTGCGTTTTAACTGCACCCACAAAAGAATTCAAAGTGGTAAACAATTCAATTTCTAAGGTGATACGGGTAATGGTCGCTAAACCGGAGAATTCTGTTTAGTGAAGTTTGGGACGGGGTCGAACGCGGAACGAACACAAAAATACGGAGGGTCAAAGTACAAAATGACATACATACGTCCAAACATATATGTGACCGTCTACAGGAAAACCAGGCACAATGCGGCACCCTTCGAAAAAAAATTTTTGCACTTACAGAGTTGTCAGCATCCAGATATTGAGCTCTCCAAGTTTTATTGTCGTAGCTTAAGTCGTTCCCACTATAATAGACCTAACCGTTCTCTTCCGACGGCATAAAACAATACAATTTTAAGAAATCCATCAATCTTTTCTAGATATTTACGCACGCCGCGTTGTACCCGGTTTTCCTGTAGACGGTCACATATATAAACTAGTGATGTGCTTGAGCACAAATGGCGAGCGAGCCTAGAGACTATACTATTTATATATCATGATATGAATGATTTTGACTTCTAACACTGAAGCTACTGAAAATAAGGTCCATTTTTTTAATTTCACATACACGGTAAAGTTATTTCAGTGCCATAGTAACAACTCTCTGCAACTGCTTGAATTGAAGGAGAAAAAAAAACAAAAAAAACAATACACGTTATTTAAAAGTTTTCTTTGTGATATTCTTTAGCTAAGTGTAACACACTATGCTCTGACACAACTGGACATGCACCTACACAGACTTACCTTCGCGGTAGTCTAGTGGACAATGTATGTTCAAGTAAATACTGTTGCGCACGGCTTATAACCATGACAAAGAGCGCATTGACTTACAACCGCCACTAACTCGAATAGAAATGGAAGTCCCTTAAGTTTTCAAGTTTTAACTGCACCCACAAAAGAATTCAAAACGGTAAACAATTCAATTTCTAGGGTGATACGGGTACTAATCGATAAACCAGAGGATTCTGTTCAGTGCAATTTGGGATGGGGTCGACCACATAACTAACACAAAAATGCGAGGGTCAAAGTACAAAATGACATACGTACGTCCATATATATAATAAACTAGTTGTGTGCTTGAGCACAAATGGCGAGCATGCCTGATAGTTAGGTAACACAAAATTAAGTATTGTTACTATGTTTTAGCTTAGTTCATGCAAACACTACAATAGCAGTTATGACCTTATATTTCAGCAAACAAATACAAAATCACTCTCTTACCTGATTAATGGTAACTTTTGTAGTATCAAACATCAACCATTCTGATAATCTCGAATAAGCTCTCAGCTACGATAAAAAATAAACCAGTGTTATTATTTGTAATTTTAGCCAACAAATATGGAATTACTACTTACCTCATTCTTGAGTATTGATAACTTCTGTAGTATCAAATTGAAGATACTTTGACCATCTGAATTACCTTGAATTCTTGACAACAAGCTCTCACCTAGAAAAACAAAAGACAATCAATTTTAGCACACAAATACAAAATAACTTTCTTACCTCATTTTCTTGAGCAGTGGTAACTTTTGTAGTACCAAATTTGAGTCATTCTGACTATTTAAATTTACCAGTCACTGTTGACAAGCTCTTAGCTATAATAAAAAAAGGCCAGAGTTATTTTTGCATATTTAGCTAACAATATGGAACTACATACTTACCTCAGCATCCCTGGAGTAAGTAGCTTCCTTAGCATTAATACTTTATGTGCTTACATACGCTTTTCAGAAGTAGTGATAGCTCTTTTAGTATTGACTACAGGTGGCTCTTGACAACTAACAAGCCGCACTTAGCCGGAAAAAAGGCGAAGTTTTGAATTTAAATCTGGTAAAGGGTCTTCAATGCCATAGTAACCGGTCGAATCAACTTTTTGTTTCTTGAAAAGCAAGCGTTTTCGCAGGAATTTTCTCACACTTTGGAGCTTAAGTATAAAGTACGGTTTACTTAATGCTGTAGTTACAGAATAAACTGGAGTCAAGCCTAAAAAGCCGTGTTTTTTGGAGAAAAAAGTTCTCGGCGCACGCGTTTAAAGAGCATACGTGTGGGGCTGGGTCCCCAAAGACCAGAAGAAAGTAGTGAACAAGAAAGTTGTTTATTTATTATTTGAGTTCTGTGTCACAGTAGTTAGCTGTTGTATTTTCGTTGAGTTTTATGTCACCGTATAGTATTCATTTTTGTGTGTGTATGTGTGTGCTGTGTAGTGAGCCTGCGCACAAGCAGTGGACTTTACGTAAATACTTTTATTTGTACGCGTGTTGTTCAGTTCTCTAAAATTCAATATTCTTAGTTTAACACCTGAGACACTTGAGTGGGCTCCTGGGTAGCTAAGCGGGTAAGGGCTAGCTATTCACCAGTTATTCCTGAGCCGAACCATCGCCCAGCGAGTAGAGAGTACCTGGTGGCAGCATCTACCAGGTGCTGGATATCCACAGAGCTGACGACCCGACCGGCTATCACCTCGCTGGAGACCATGCAGAACCCCCACAATTGGCGGCAGCGGTGCTCTTCATCGCCTTAACAAGCGGATCGAGGAGTCAAGACAAGCCCCCACGACATCGTCCAAGGCTACAAACTATATTTTTGTGTCTCGTTATTTCTATTTTGTGTGCACCACACGTGGTCGCCGTCTTTGTAAATTAATTTTTGTTACTGTTCTTGTTGTGTTCGTTTTCTGTAGGCCTCAGAAATCTCCCGAGTTCGTGATCCTGAGTGGATGAGCGGGAGAGCGCGGCTGCACAGGACCTGCAAAAAGTTGAGGAACGAGAGCAACGGAGTTGAACGGTTGAATAGAGAAACCAGGAATCTGCAATCCCCCGACTCTGGAGTAGTGCTTGCGAGCAGTAAGGGTGAGGGATCAGAGATTGTTGCTAGTAGTATTGCTAGTAGTGGTAGTGTGGTTTGTGAACCAGGATTATTAGTACCTATTGATAGTGAGACTATAGTAGGCAACATGAGTGTCTTAGAGCATGATATTATTGAGGAGATTGGAAGAGATGAGGAAATAGTGGGTGATGGAAGTGTCAGAGAAGGGACAGGAAGGAATGACAGGGATGGTGGTGAGAGCATGATTGACAATGATGAAGATGTGAGTGAGCCAACAACTCGTGAGCTAATGAAGTTATTTCATGGGTTAATGACAGGATTTCAGAAGGTGACTGATAGAGGAAGTGATACTCTGATGGATAAAGGGAGAATGGTGAGCAATATTCCATCTTACAAGGATGGTAGTGAAATATCTAAGTACATCAGGGGGTTGGAGGCAGATCTTAAGGATATAGGTGTGTCTCAACGCCAGTATAAGAGAATCTTGCTGACTAAATTGTCTCCTAAGGCTAGAGAGCAGGTGGTTGATCTAGTTGATAGTGGGGAGTGTACATATGAGCTGTTGAAACGTAAATTGCTGGAGAAGGTGGGTCTGAGCAAGAGAGATCTGGAGATAAAGTTATTTTGTGATCTGGAGGATGACACTAAGGGAATGGATAGGTTGGCGAGGTATAAACATATAAAGCAACTAATTGATCGAGTTGGAATGATGTGCAAGAGTAAAGACGAGTTGGCATTGTTTGTGGTTAAGGGTCTGTTTAGAGTTAACTTGCCATTATCTGAACAAGGTCTAATTGATGGCCGCAATGTAGTGTCTTTCAATGACTTGAATGAGGTGGCAACAACCCTAAAAGCTAGCAATGCCCGTTCTAGAGATCAGCTAAGGGCTGGGCGAAGAGAAGTTGGCAATAGCACCAAATGCTATAGATGTCAGGGCTATGGCCATAAGGCATTTGAATGTCGTGTGAGTCAAGATGACAGACAGTCTCGTCTAGTGTGCTATTCTTGCAATCAGGTTGGGCACAGGTCCACAGAATGCCCCAACAAGCCTGATACATCCTCACAATTCTCCAGTGTAAAGAACAATGATCAGACCAATGTTAAGAAACTGGGAGTCAAAGCGGGTTTTGCACCTAGGATTGCTAACTGGGTTGCAGTAGGCTCTGATTTTCCGTTAGTGAAGGGTAAGGTTAATGGGTTGGATTGTCCGATAGCCCCTGACACGGGAGCCGAAGTAACTATAGTCCCCGGTACTCTGGTCTATGAAAGCCAGATGCTTCCTGATACAGTGGTAGTACGTGGTGCCACAGGTGTACCTGTAACTCTGTGCATGGCTGATGTACAGTTTGAGATAGAAGGTATCTCTTCTGTAAGGAGAGTGGCCGTTGCCAGAGCTGACATGCTCTGTGATAAAGTTTTATTCTCAGTTCCCATGGATGATTCCATGGCGAGAAAGCTCCTTCTGGGTGTCGTCGAAACTCCAAATATTGGAGTGGAGGCGGGGCACTCCGGTGATACCCCGGACACCCAGACATCTACCTCGGTAGATGCGGTTGTAGCTCCAAGTGGTAAGGAAGTAGGTGGTGAGACCTCAAAGATAACCCTGGAGTAAACCGAGGAGCAAGCTTCGGTGAATGTAGTCACTAGAGCTGGTCGTTGGATGGAGTCACTAGCTGCCGAGACTGCTGCCCAGAGGGACAGAGATGCGGTGCCGCCTGTCTCTCTGGAGAGCATAGACGAGGTTATGTCTGAGGTTCAGGTGGAAGAGGATGAAGTAGCAGAGGTAGCACGAGATGTAGTTGAGGTTGATGATAGTTTGGGTAGTGCAGAGGCAGAAGTGCAGTGTTCCTTCGGTAGCCCGAGCTTGGTGGATGATCCGGATGTAGAGAAGTTGAAGGTGGAAATGGTTGCGGATGATTCGTTAGGTCATTGTAGGGACTTAGCTGATACAAAGAAAATGGGTTATTCTTGGGGTGGTGGTTTGCTATATCACACCATAGTTGATGGTGACAGTGAGAAGAAAAGGCTGGTACTTCCTAAGTCTAGGAGAGCCAAAGTCCTTGAGCTTGCCCATGACAGGACTGGTCATGTTGGCATTAAGAAGATGAGAGCCCTTATAAATTCTCGTTTTGTGTGGCCAGGAATAGGGAAAGATGTTACAAACTTTGTTCAATCTTGTGATATGTGTGCTAGGATGAACAAGTCTGGTAATAGACAAGCCCAACTAGTTGAGAGACCGATAGTAACGGAACCGTTCGAGTCCGTGGCAGTGGACATCGTCGGTCCTTTGCCTAAGGCCAAGGGAGGAGTTCGATTCGTCCTCACATTCATCTGTATGGCTACAAGGTGGCCTGAGGCAGTTGCCATGAGAACGGGTTAAGCCTCAGAGGTTGCAGACGGCTTGGTTGCTATTTTCACTCGGACAAGTTTTCCTCTGAAAATTTTGTCAGATAGGGGCAGTGTTTTCATGGGTAGAGTGGTCAAGCGCCTGTATGAAATCCTGGGCATTGATTCACTGCATACGTCTCCTTATAGGCCTCAAGGAAATGGAGTAGTAGAGAGGTTCCACGGTACCTTGAAGCCAATGTTGGCAAAGGCTGTGTATAGCGGCGTTGATTGGGCGACTTTCCTGCCTATGGCACTATTCGCCATCAGGCAGGTGGTCAACCGAGATACTGGTTTTTCACCTCATGAGCTGGTGTTCGGCAAGCAGATGAGAGGTCCACTAGACATCCTTTACGCAGGTTGGGTGGAGGATTGTTACAAGGACATGGATGTTAGCTCATGGGTGGAACGTCTGCAAGACAGGCTTAAGGTCTTGCATGAAGTGGCTGTAGTGAATTCAAATAAGTCAAGTGTGACTAGAATGTTGGCATGTAACAAAAACAAGTCTGATAGAGTGCTAGACGTGGATAGTAAAGTTTTACTGAGGGTACCTGGATTGCTTGGTGCATTAGAAGCTTCATGGGAGGGCCCCTATGAAGTCGTTGATAAGCTGTCACGAGTTAACTATAAAGTACGCAGAGAAGGAGGTCAATGTGACAAGATTGTGCACATTAACAATACTAAGAGATTCGTGAGTAGGCCTTTGAATGTAAATAGTGTTTGTGTAGTATCAGAGGAAGACAAGGAAATGTGTGAGATGTGGGAGAAACGTGGTGGGTTGAGTGATGAAGTGTGCGACGAGTATTCTGAGAGAGATCTGCAGACTGTATTGGCTAGGTTGTCTCTGATAAACCGGGTTTGTGCTCAGTTGGGGAGTGCGTGATTAATGTCCAGGAGGGAAGTCAAGTTGTGAATTTGCCACCTAGGCAGGTGCCTATGAACATCAGGCAGGCTGTCGCTGATGAGATTGAGAATTTGCTTAAGTTAGGGATCATAGTGAGGAGTGACTCTGAATGGTCTAGCCCAGTAGTTCCAGTGCGTAAATAAGATGGTAGCATACGTTTGTGTGTTGACTATCGGGAACTTAATAGTATCACTCCACTGAGGCGGTTTTGGCTTCCGTCTCTGAATGAGATCCTGGACAAGGTAGGGGCCAGTCAGGTTCTGTCTAAGCGAGACTTGACCTCTGGCTTCCATCAGATCGTGATGGCTGAGGAAAGCCAGGAGCTGACATCTTTCAGCTGCCCGGCTGGAAAGTACAAGTTCGTAAGAATGCCATTCGGACTTAAGAACGCACCAGCGACCTTTCAGGCAATTCTTGAGCAGGTATTGAAACCGGTATCGGACGTATCGTCCAATTACATAGATGATGTGGTGGTTTTCAGTTGTAGTTGGGCGGATCACTTGAAGGATCTTGAAAGGGTCATTAGGTGCTTGGGAGAGGCAGGGTTGGTAGTGAAACGGAAAAAATGTGAGTTTGGTAGGCGTTATATGTCATATTTGGGACATCAAGTCGGGTGTGGGCGTGTGGCAGTGCCAGAGGCGAGAGTGCAAGCTATGGCAAATTATGGCCGACCAGTGACAAAAAGACAGATGAGGTCGTTTCTGGGATCGGTAGGCTACTATCGGAACTTCATCGATGGTTTTGCCCGACTCTCTACAGTGCTCACCCCAGCCGTTGCTCTCTCGGCTCCACAAAGAGTCTGTTGGACTCGGGAGATGGATGAAGCATTTATATGTTTGCGTGAGTCTCTATGTAATCGTGTCATTTTGTATGTGCCTGTTTTGCGTGATGTGTTTATTTTGTGTACGGATGCATCTGGAGGAGTTGGTGCGTGTCTCCATGTTGTACGAGACCAGCAGGAGTTGCCTGTAGCCTTTTACAGTAGGCAGTTGAGAGGGGCGGAGAGGACATATACAGTCACAGAACTGGAGTCATTAGCCATTGTAGCTGCACTTCTACATTTTGATTTTTACCTATATGGTGCCTCTGTTATAGTTTATACAGATCATAGAGCCTGTACGTCCCTACTGTCGAGCAGCCACCTTAACAGGAGACTAATGAGGATGGCACTGAAGCTGCAGGGCCGTGAAGTAGACATACGATATCGTCCTGGAAAAGACAACACGAATGCCGATGGGTTGAGCCGCCAGGACTGGGATGTAGATGACTTGGAGGAGCCCCAGCCTGGTGGTTCTCAGCCTGGCCAGATGTGCTCAGGCTTAGCGGAGGGGCCTGTGGGGCTGGGTCTTCCCCCAAAGACCAGAAGAAAGTAGTGAACAAGAAAGTTGTTTATTTATTATTTGAGTTCTGTGTCACAGTAGTTAGCTGTTGTATTTTCGTTGAGTTTTATGTCACCGTATAGTATTCATTTTTGTGTGTGTATGTGTGTGCTGTGTAGTGAGCCTGCGCACAAGCAGTGGACTTTACGTAAATACTTTTATTTGTACGCGTGTTGTTCAGTTCTCTAAAATTCAATATTCTTAGTTTAACACCTGAGACACTTGAGTGGGCTCCTGGGTAGCTAAGCGGGTAAGGGCTAGCTATTCACCAGTTATTCCTGAGCCGAACCATCGCCCAGCGAGTAGAGAGTACCTGGTGGCAGCATCTACCGGGTGCTGGATATCCACAGAGCTGACGACCCGACCGGCTATCACCTCGCTGGAGACCAGAACCCCCACAGCTATATATTAATATCCGGGCTAAGTACTGCTTTCTTAATATCAATGAAATCCACTGGTGACCATATTCTAGTATCAGGCTTTTCTGGAAGAGTCACTCTGTGGTGAAGTTTTCATACATACAAAACATGACTTTCATCAAACCCTCCTACTGCAGTAAAGAGCTATTTGGTAAGGATGTAAAGGTATTTAAAAAGTGATCTGTGAGAAAGCAAATGAAAATCATTTACATTTACAATTCTTCACTTAGATGGTATTGACATATTTGCTGAAAAATCTTTACAGATGTAGTTTTCAGGCACAAGAATTGGTCTTGCAGTTTCCCTGGATCTGGGAAGACTGACTCCTGACTTATTGTCATACTCATACTATTATGTTCACATGATTAATATTGTGGAGAACCAATCCACATGAACATAATCATTTTAGCTAGCTATGTTTTATATCATTATCATTATTATTGTATTTTAGTTTGCACCCGTGAATCGGGCACTTCTGCTGCAGGGTAAGATGTTCGTCAAGCAACTTCGTCCTCGCTCCATCACTTGTGCATTTATTTGATTGGACATTTGAATAACTATGTCATTATTTACAAATTCATATTTAAGCACTGTATCATTATTCTCAGTTTAGTTCTGTCTTAGCAACCAATATTACAACAACTTAAAAGTTAGACTGCTGTTAGCTAGCTTGATTGACAGAACTCTAGTCAAGAAGGAGTAAAAGGATAATAATTCCCTACAAATATAATTCATAAAATATTCTCAGAAGTAGCTATTTATAAGAAAAACTCTACACAAAGACACTTCACAACTGCTTGTTATTGTGTTATAATGGCCCATTAAATATATAGGTGAGTATTTTGCTCTGCATTGATATATATCGACAAAAATGTTTGTACGCAAGCCACAGTAGCCCTGTAAAGGCTATTCAAAACACCTACTTCCTTAGAAAGCTTTGTTAGTGGTGGTAAAAGCGCATGTATTGGCTCAGACTGCAGGTAAAACCGCACGCAAGTTCTTACTTCTGGTCAAACATTAAAAGTGAAGGTGGCGGCGATTGGACTGTACCATAACATACATAAGAGACACTGTATACCAAATTGCTAGGTAAAGCTTACATTCTGCCAGTCTATAAGAATTATATACATGTATACTTTTTATTTTTTTTATAGCAACTGAATTAGTCTAGAACATGATGATTAATAGTCAAACCATGGTAAGTTAAGTGGCTGTAATCTAAATTTGACTATTGACACAGGATTAATTAAAATAAAGCAATTGTTGAATATAAATTCCACTTTACAGAAATTGCGTCAAAAAAATTTCTTGATGGTAAAGAATATTGCCAGTGCAATCCATTTAGAGAATATGGAAAAGCTAAATGAGTAGGTAACTAAGATTAATCACGTATTACCTTGAGTAGCTTCTCTGAAATTCATACCAATTTCAGTTAATTTGTGGTTGATCAGGAGAAATAGCAACCCCATTCTTGTAAGTCCTTATTAGTCTCACAAGCTGTGTGTAGTTCAACATATTATATGGTGTCTTATGTGGAGAGTGTATGTGGTGAGTGCAAAAAAATATCCCTTGTCTTCAAACTGTAAGTGAATGAAATGGCTCTCATTGGTGTCTGTTAGCAAGATATCCCTAGGTACTATATCTCGCTAGGTTCTGTTCTTGTATTAGATATAAATACAAATCTAAATCTTAATTCTTGTCTGAAATAAGCTCTTTGAACTTACTTGTTCTTCATTAGTTTCAGCAGCATTAAAAGGCCACGGAAACTCATTTGTTTCTATAATAGCAAAAAATAATTATATATCTTCTGTAACTAAAAATAAATACTATTGTACTATCAAGTTGAACGATGAAACAATAACTCAATTGTTGATAACTTATATGACCTATTAAATCTCAGTGTTACAAGCTCAGGAATTACTATCATTTTTCAATGTTCTGACTACATACAATTAGTAAATTCTCAGAGCATAAATAAAAACATTATTAATGACAAGTGGCTAATTCTTATAGTTTCAATAAGCTTCATAAGATTAGTGCCATTATTACAGCATATTTCTCACTTATTAGCAGTAATAATAAGATCATTACAGAGTGAATTGACTTTGATAATCAGCCCAGTCAAGTGACTTGAAATATATATAATGTACTTCTAATATTATCCTTTATAATTTCAACTTGTGTCACATTAAATGCACAATTACATATGAAAGGGTTACTATACTCAGTTTGTTTATCAGTCATTCAGTCAGTTAACATTCCCAAATTATTTTTCAACTTAGTATTCTAGGTAAAGGTTTTTGACAATATTAATGTCTATCATGTCACTGCACGGTTACATATCGATGTGCTCAAGCTACAAATTGATTTGCATGTGTCACGATTTGATATATTCATATTGATACTACACCAAACAAAATATCTTTTGGTCTTTGAATAGCTAGCTAGTACATAGTAACGCTGAGGGTTCGCACTCTTAGTGCTTCATTTTATTCCGTACCATGCATGCGTATAGTCTCGTTAACAAGCCATTCTCCATGCATAAAGGGGTGGGGCACTAGGGAAGGAGAACAGCTGGTAAACGGAACTAGCATGTGTATGCAATTTTGCTTTAAGTTAAATTGCCTTTTTTTTGTCAACCAGCCATGTTAGGAAATAAAATGAAAAGCTGTAATGCATTGCCTGTGAAGGGTACACTTCTTGACTTGTGTCAAGAAAGAAAAAGTTCATGTGCACATACTATTATTTTTCTGCATGCAGCTGAGGCTGTTTATCATAAGAATAGTGACTCTAATTTTAGTACAAAGAAGCAAATTCCTACAGCTCACAATAATGACAAGTAGGGTTCCAAAAAGTTAAAGCTTATAGGTAGACCATAAGAAATAGAAAGTACAAAGCATTTTTGGAAGTGGCTAAATATTTAGAAGAAAATGATGATGAACAGATTACAGTGAGTGACCTTATTAGCCAAATGGAAACCATTATAGCTGATTCTGGCTGTGAGGCTTATAGCAGAGTGTATCTGCAATCCAAGCATAAATAGCATTTTGGTAATCGAATAGTCATAACTCACGTTGATGGTGTAAGTCCAATATTGTAATATTCTCTGTTGCTTGTGGTGGTTGTCAGGGATCAGGGCGTATAAACTCAACCAAAATACTTGATGATGAAACTCAATAAATTTCACTATAGTAGCTAACATTTGATTCAGTATTGTATCACCAAAATTATTTATAACAATTTGCATCATTATTTTTAACAATTTGCACAAGTATTTTAATCATAACAACTGTATCAAAGTGTAATGAATTGTAATATACAATGCATTAACGGTTTTAGTATTATTTAGGTGTTCCCCATCAAGAGAGTCCTTAGGACTTTTAGCATGTTGTTTAGAACAACTTGGTGAACAAAAATATGGTAAGAAACCTTTCTTGCAATTTGTTTCGGGTTGACCCTTAAAATGACTGGACTATGATTCGGTTGATGTTTTCGTTGCCACTGATTTTTGTCATAATTTATAAATAGGACTCACTTGCCATTATTTCTTAGTTACCATACTATAATTTTTAACTTGTGTAACTTACTCTCACATTTCTCTCTACTATTACCTACTATCGCTAATTACAGGCAGGCATATTGAACTTGTTCTATTAATCCATTTTAAGTGTCACAGCTAGGACAGCTCTTTTTCAGATAACCCAGCCAGTGGCATAGCAACAGGAGAAGAACAGGGGAGGGTTGGGGGTGCTTTAGATAAGCATGACTAGTGTGCATTTTTCATTTAAACACAATTAGCAGCAAAGTGTCATGAATCATGTAGCCGGTCATATTGTTATCCATGGGTATAAGAAGCAACTTTAAAGGGTAGATTGGATAAACAGCTAAGTCAATTATCTTTACACTGTAATAGTTGAGCCTCATATACCAAATGAGTACTGGACAGAAAACAGCTGATTGTAAGACTCCTCCAATCACCGACAAACTCATTGAACTTCTCCAGCAATATATGTTACGTTTACAGTGAAGAACTAAAAATTCTCTACCTAGTACAGCAGTTTTATTGAAATTGTGCCTTTTACGACAGAAGCATGAATTTTGGCATGTCATTAGAGGTAGGGTCACTCACTAAAATAATTAAAAATAATTAAAATTCACTGAAGTGTGAACAATTGTGGACACAGAACTGATAATACTTGTTCTAATATCTGACACATAGGATGGATGTTGTAGTAGGGTTGTAGCTTGTGAGTGACTATAAACAAGATCTAGTGTTAATGGCACAATTGTTACTCAAATTTGCAGCACCAACCAGTACATCCAGCAAAACAAAATAAAATCCTGTAGGTAACTTTGCTATAAAAGCTAAGTCAGTAGATGACCAAATTTTAACTGCCAGTGCTTATCCTAAAAGTATCTAGGCAGAAATTTCCCAGTTGCAAGTCTGGAGATTGTGTGCAAAACATGAAAACTAACCACTTTATCGTCAATGAGCTTCAAAAATATAAACAACAATAGACCTGGTTCTACTACTGTTGTCTTGGTAAAGACAAAAGTCACTACAGTATGTTGTTTTACTAGGAACTCAATAGAGCTCAATTACTGATAAGACTTTACATACTGTTGCTAAACACTGTCAATTTCTCTTACGAACATGGTTTCACATAGACTGTGGGAGCCCTGAAATTCCCCTCCCTTCCCCCCCCCCCCCCCCCCCGCCCCCCCCCCCCCCCCCCCCCCCCCCCCCCCCACCTACAGTTAGTTTATTAATACTTCTTCAAAATCAACACTTTTTATTGTTCTGGTCCTTCAATAGTATTCATAATATGTGACCGTCTATAGAAAAACCAGGCACAACGCGGCACCCTTCGAAAAAAAATTTTTTGCACTTACGGAGTTGTCGGCGTCCAGATATTGAGCTCTCCGAGTTTTATCGTCGTAGCTCAAGTCGTTCCCGCTATAATAGACCTAACCGTTCCCTTCCGTCGGCTTGAAACAATACATTTTTAAGAAATCGATAGATCTTTTCTCGATATTTACGCACGCCGTGTTGTGCCCGATTTTCCCGTAGACGGTCACATATTTTGTCCAAAGTTTCATTTAACCATCTCATTCAATTGTGCCCGATTTTCCCGTAGACGGTCACATATTTTGTCCAAAGTTTCATTTAACCATCTCATTCAATAGTTATGACTGCGCCAATGTCATGTTGCTAAATATTGTATTTTTGTGAATCTACAAAATCTTTCCCCTCCCCCCCTCCTCAGCGAAAAAACCTGCATGTTGTGTGGTGTGATTCAACTATAGTTCCTTTATTGGCTGGTAACTCTGCCTGCCAAGCTGACATATTGCAACAGAGTTGTTTTGATACAGTGAGTCTTAATAATTAACTGGAGGTACATCCCTACTGACAAAAACCCAGCTGAGATTGTCTCTAGAGGAGAAACACCAAGCCAAGTAATATCATTTCAGCTCTGGTGAAAGGTTCTGCCTGGCTATACAATTCTAAGTGGTGATACTCATTGCCATTAGATTCACATGGCTTAGTTGCTTCTGGTTTTGAATTTAATGTAATCCTCATTCGAGTGTCTGTGGTCTTAACAATGTTCAATGTCAATAAGTGGTAAAAACATTTCCTGGAAAAAGTATAGAAAGAAGTACTCTATTTACATTGGCATATTTGTTAGCTCAAATTGAAAAATTTGTGACTTTGGGCCTAAACTTTCAGCAAGTTTGTATTGTCATGAAAAGATTCAGATCCATGTACGATGTATTGGTAGGCAGAGCACAGCTAACTGTTGTTCATGATGATAATTGTTAAGTGGTATGAAGTGCCCACTTCACAAACAAAAAAAGAGATTTCTAATTGAAATAGATGGTGGTCATCAGAGGTATAAAATGCAAACAAGACAGCCTGTTTGATGGTGTAAAGTATCTAATTGAGCTCAACAGCTGTTGAAAATTGTCAGGAGTTGAAGTTAGAAAACAAAAAAGAGAAAAATTGCTTACCATACCTTTACCGAACAACAATGAAAACCTTTCAGTTAATTAAAACTGAAAAATTATTTGATGGCTGTACTTGTGAAGTGCCAATTTTGAACTGGTTTAATCCTATGGCTACAGGCTGATCACATTCACCAGTTAAAATTAGCACAATGATTAACTATACAATGCATGTCACCTTCATTTATTGGTGAACAAGTAAAGCAAAATTAGGTGCAAATTCAGGTCATATAGTGACGTACGTGTTGTGTGGATGCAGTTGTGGCATATTAGCAGCAAATATGATATTAATAAAATTAAATACTAAAGACTTATAGACAATACAAAGCAGGCATATCTTCTAGAAAATGCACCTTTCTATACATTAGCTGATGAACGTTTCACATAATAAAATATAAGAATTTTAGAACGTAGCTAGTCGCATGAAAGCAATCTGATTGATCCATGACATGAATCTATTCAAATAGATTCATTCTGCAGCATTGTAAAGACTTTTTTGTTAGTTTCAGCTATGGCTACATTTTAAAACAGTTGGATTCAGATATAGTGAATTGGCTAAGTTTAAAAATCCATGGACTCTAGCAGCGTCCTCACAAATCTCTTGCCCTCCTATAGCAGCATTTTCGCTATGCTCGGACGCCTAAGCAATCAAGATAGCAATTAATGCTGAGCAAATTGGAAATAAGTGAACTTAAGTTATTAATACAATAATCACTGAATAATTCTGCTTTACTCAATATTCATACATCAACCCTGAGCTTGCTAAATATCACACTACAACAATGACACCAAAACAAACTTGTAACTACACTACAATTAACCACACTATATTACCTCGAGGTGCTATATATTTCTCCGTAACCATAGCAGCCAAGTCCTTCCTATCAACTACTTCCAGAGCATCACATATTCTAGTAAACCAAACATCTGTAGCAAAGTTGTTCAGAAAGTAGTCGAATATGTGCACAAATGTTTCGTCACATTCATAACCAAAATTTTTTTCAAAAGTTTTTATCTTGTCTAAAGGTACGCCAAGTTGAACTCCAAAGGGCAAGTATTTATGTTGTACTTCAATCAAGTCTTTCACTAAATTAGCCAAAAGTTCTACAAAAATATAATGCACAATAAAATAACAATATTCAAATTAAGGCTATAATTCAATCAAGCCAGATATACTTGCAGGGAAAAATGAATTACAAAGAACATACTGCTAATTTTATTACTAAACCTTTATGGCCAAGTTTCAAGCCAAAATAACTGCTGTGGTTACAGAAGAAACTTGCGGAAGTATAAAACGCTGTTTTAAAGGCATATTATTATCTCCTAGTATTTATCTATGTTTGCTTTAAGATTTATTGCACTATTCTTTAGCTAATTAGTAGCTGTAACACACAACACTTTTACACACACATTCATTGCATGTACCAGTCAGTACAAGACATATATTGTACTCGCTTCGTGACTTAACTGGCGATAGGACAACAGAGTAAGAACAACACTGTTGCTCAGGGTGTATAGTATTGGACAAAGAACACATCAATCAAGATAACTTGCAAAGACTGCTAATTTGAATAGAATATGAACTTTCCAATAAGTTAGTAAGACATAACTGTTTTTGCGGCATTCAGAACATGTCAGACACAACCTAATTCTAAGGGATACACAATTAACTTTAATTGGATGATACAGACAAAGATTAATAAACCAAAGGGTTCTGATTAGTGGGAGGATGGAAATGGAGTCGACTACCAAGCTAACACATAAAATGCAAAGGTGAAAATACAAAATGACATACACATTTCACACATATTATAAACAATCAAAATTATGCTGCCAAATTTTTTTATTGCGTTACCCCTGATAGTGTCTCACTATCTTTGCTAGCTCGCCAATAATATATACTATCTTCTCAACAATTCACTCTACTGTTACAGTTGCTTCGCTCTCATTGCCATTTTAGGAAGGCAAACCCATCACCTTATTAAAAAAAAAATCACATAATTACTGATGTGTTTCAGCACAAATGGCAGGCACGCTGACTTAAGCTCAAACGAACAGAAATAATAATGCCTCATAACAAAACTTCAATTTAAATGTCTAAATTTAATTTAAATGTCTAAATTTAATTTCAGTTACTTCTATTTCATAATTTTATAGTACATACTAGTGATGTGCTCAAGCACAAATGACGAGTAAGCCTAAGACTACACTATCGTTAAATGATTGATTTTAACTTGTAACACTCAAGCAACTGAAAAAAGTCAAGTTTTTAAATTATGTATATATGGTAAAGGTGTTTCTAGTATATATGGTAAAGGTGTTTCTATGACTTAGTAACAACTCACTGCAACTGTTTGAATGAGAAACAAAAAAAACAAAAACAAAAAACAAGTCACATCATTTAAATGTTTTCTTGATATCTTTAGCACAATACTTCCACACAACTAGACATACCTACACAAGACTTACCTTTGTGAAAAGTCTAATGGCCAATGTAATTTTCAAGTAAATACAGTTGTGTAGGGCTTATAACTATGACTAACAGTGCATGAACTTACCATTGCCACTACCTCGAATAGAAATGGTACTCGTAGTAAGTTTTTAAGTTTTAACTGCAACCCGCAAAGGAATTCAAAACAGTAAATAATTCAATTTCTAGGTGATACGGGTAATGATTTATAAACCAGAGGATTCTCTTTAGTGAAGTTTAGGATGGGGTGGACTACCAAACGAACACAAAAATGCAAGGGTCAGAGTACAAAAATGACATACATATATCCAAACACATGTATAAACAAATATCTCCAATTTGCAATTGTGTCACACATGATAGTGTCTCGCTCGCTCGCCAATAACCATTAATTAACCATTGATATATAACCTCAAATTATGTGTATGTAAAAGTAAGTTGAATATGAAGTAAACCTAACATACATCCAAATATATGTAACGATCAAATATTATTGATTTGTTTGTGTGATTATTGTGTACCTATGCTGCAAATTTGGGTAACTTTCTAGAATAGAATATAACTTTTTGTCAGGTGTATTGGTCAGTGAAACTAATGTGCTCAAAATGTTTCTCAAATGACAAAAAGTTCTAAAAGTGTGACTGCTACAAATGGGATTGTTTTAATTCGCTAAAATATAATCCACACACTGAAGATGGCCATTGCAAAATGGTTGAAATGTTTGTACTTAAAAAATTATGACTAGTAAAATGTGCAATGTTTGATAGTAACATTCTAGGTTGGAAATATGAACCCCTAGTGCTATGCCATGGTGAATTTAGTTCTTTCAACACACCATTTTAATGTCATTTAATATAGTGGTAGAAATGGACTTTGATTATGAAAATGCCAAGCCATTATTTACTGAATAATAACTTCACAACATTGTTGAGATTTGTTTCGTATGTCAATTCATATTATTAGTGATGTAGTTTAGCACACCAATGGCAAGTGGGCCAACTAATTGAAAATTTCCTATTCGATGCAGGCATATCAGAATGGGTGTGGTAGTGTGGCCATGACCGCACCAATATTTTAAAAGATCTCAGTCCGTTGTCGAACGTTGGCAGTCGAAATCAAGCAGTCAAAATGATTTCTGTTAGTATTAAATAGCTACTATTGAGCCTTTGCAAAAATTTTGGAAATTCCAAACCAGCCTGGTCCTTTGTTTACTATTCCAAAACGATCTTTTAGAAAAACAAACGTAGTTCAGAAGTCTTTCCAGCATTGTTGGTTGCCAAAATTGCTATTTTTGCACTACTCGCCATCTACTTATTCAGTTATTTGCCACTCATACTTGAAAATGTTTGAAAGAAATAAAACTATAACTGCCACAAAAGGCAGCCATCTGTAAGTCCTAATTATGGTGGATTCAGATTTTTAAACTTTGCTTTTGTCATTGTGTTACTTGTTTTAGGTATATGTCTAAGTAGCTATATTAGCTATACAATATATACACTCTACATAATATAATTATAATTTAACAATTATTTATTTGACATGCAAACCTAGTGATTATTTACAAAAATCATTTGTAACATACATAAAATGGCTTGTACTGAATTGTTTGGTGTGATTACAGTAGCATTTGACATTATTGGATACCCAGAGCATAGCCTAAAATATTTGGTTCATTTGATTAAAAAACTTCTATATTGTCTTTTCTAAACCAAACTCATTACTTGATAAAATGAGTGAGTGTGGTTAAGTGGGTGTGTTTATAATGGCTGCACCAATTTGATCTGGCTTCCTACTCCTCAGAATATCAGAAGTGTGCTATAGTATATCCAAGTTGAGTTGACATGACCGCAAGAGCGGTAAATAAGGAATGCACTTAGTAATAAACTGGAAGCAAATTAGCCATGTGAGCTAATAGCAATTGACACGCAAATAAATTAACGTACATGTGAAAAGGTGGAGATTACTCGAGTGTGCATTACAGAGTTTATAAAGTCTGTCTTGCAGTTTTAAAATTATTTCCTGGTGCTGTTCTGCTTGCAGGTGCCACACCTAGAGAGGAGGGACTGAAGAAGTGAAATTACTTGCCACAGAAGACTTTAAAGACAGCCCAAGTATAGTAAGCCTTGTGAGTATTGAAACATCCACGCAGTTCAATTATTTCAGTTATATATATATGAAAAGTAATGTGATTGGAATATTACAATTCAGTTATCACAACCATTAATACTAGTGATGTGCTTGAGCACAAATGGCGAGCAAGCCTAAAACTACATTATTGTTGGCGAGCGAGCAGAGCAAGCGAGACAGTATTAAGGGTGGATAATGCAAAATTGGGTATTATTATGTTATATATATGTGTGTGTGTATGGATGGTACGTAAGCGCGCGGGGGGCTTTTTTATCCTAAAAACACAGCTTTTCAGGCTTGACCCCAGTTTCTTAGGATATTACGACATTAACCAAGTCTTAATTTAAACTTGGTCTCAAAATTGTGAGAGAATTCCTGCGAAAACACTTGCTTTTCAAGTCACAAACAGTTGCTGCGACTGGTTACTAAGGCATTGAAGACCCTTTACCAGACTTAATTTCAAAATTTTGCCGTTTGGGAGGCTACGAAGTGCCAATTGTTGGTTGTCAAGATCCACCAGTAGTCATGAATGCCTTAATATTAATGCTAAGGAGGCTACCAATACTCGGGGGAAGCTGAGGTAAAATACATAATTCCATATTGGTTAGCTAAAATTACAAAATTAACTCTGGCCATTCTTTTTTGTATCTGAGAACTTGTTGTCAAGCGAGACAGTATTAAGGGTGGATAATGCAAAATTGGGTATTATTATGTTATATATATGTGTGTGTGTATGGATGGTACGTAAGCGCGCGGGGGGCTTTTTTATCCTAAAAACACAGCTTTTCAGGCTTGACCCCAGTTTCTTAGGATATTACGACATTAACCAAGTCTTAATTTAAACTTGGTCTCAAAATTGTGAGAGAATTCCTGCGAAAACACTTGCTTTTCAAGTCACAAACAGTTGCTGCGACTGGTTACTAAGGCATTGAAGACCCTTTACCAGACTTAATTTCAAAATTTTGCCGTTTGGGAGGCTACGAAGTGCCAATTGTTGGTTGTCAAGATCCACCAGTAGTCATGAATGCCTTAATATTAATGCTAAGGAGGCTACCAATACTCGGGGGAAGCTGAGGTAAAATACATAATTCCATATTGGTTAGCTAAAATTACAAAATTAACTCTGGCCATTCTTTTTTGTATCTGAGAACTTGTTGTCAAGAGTGCCTGGTAAATTCAGATAGTCAGAATGGCTTCAATTTGATACTACAGAAGTTACCACTACTCAAGAATATGAGGTAAGTAATTTTGTATTCGATTGCTAAAATTAAGGTCTTTTGTTTTTGTAGCTTCGAACTTATTGTCAAGAATTACAAGTAATTCAGATAGTCAGAATGGCTCCAATTTGTTACTATAGAAAGTACCAATACTTAGGAAATTTAGGTAAGTAGTAACTCCATATTTGTTGTCTGAATTACAAAAATAACACTGGCCTATTTTTTTTTTGTAGCTGAGAGCTTGTTCAAGAGTTACTGGTAATTGAGGTAGTCAGAATGGCTTAAGTTTGATAATACAGAGGTTACCATTACTCATATGTGAGAGTAATTTTCTATTTCTATGCTAAAATTAATGTTCAACTGCTATTATACTAAGCTTAATATAAAATATGTTGTAGCAATACTGCAGTTTTATGTACCTAACTTGAGGCTCGCTTGCCATTTGTGCTCAAGCACATCACTAGTTGAATGATTGATTTTAACTTCTAACACTCAAAGCTCCTTAAAATAATGTCGAGTTTTTAAATCACGCTTATACGATAAAGGATCTAAATGCCATAGTAACAACTCGCCGCAACAGTTTGAATTGAAAAAATAAAACAAAAAAAAAAGCCAAACAATACACGTTTTTTCAACGTTTTCTTTGTGATATTCTTTCGCTAAGTAGAAGCTGTAACGCACAATACTTTTACACAACTGGACATACCTACACAAGACTTACCTATGCGGTTAGTCTAGTGGACTATACATTTTCAAGTAAATACTGTTGTGTAAGACTTATAACCATGACAAAGGGCGCATTGAATTACCACCGCCACTAAGTCAAATAGAAACGAAAATTCAGTAGGTTTTCATGTGTTAACTGTACCCGCAAAATAATTCAAAACGATAAACAATTCAATTTCTAGGGTGATACGGGTAATGATCGATAAACCAGAGGATTCTGTTTAGTGAAGTTTGGGACGGGGTCGACCACGGAACTAACACGAAAACTCCAGGGTCAAAGTACAAAAATGAGATACGTACGTCCAAACATATATATAAACAAATATCCCTGATTTTTAATTAAGTTACCCCTGATGGTGTCTCACTCGCTTCGCTAGCTTGCCAATTAACAATAGTACCGAAAATAAGAATGATAATGAAAAGCTTCTGTCATAGCTAAACCCAAGTTGAAGATGGAGTCACTCGGAATTGCCACAACAAATCTGGTAGGAGCTCTGCTTTAAAGCAGCTCTTAACAATCGCACAGTTTGGATATGCTTGAATAAAATAAAACCTGATAACGAAACAAATGCTGTATTACTATTAGCTAAATGTTTGCATTTTCCTATTTACGGCTCAGTACACAGAGAAAAATATCAACCTGCTATTAGACTTACCTGTATCATTTCCGTGCTCACAGCTCATACTAGTAGTGGAATGCGAGGCTAGAAAAGCACCCACTGGAGAAAGGACAAGTTCATTGTTTACAGTCTCAATGAAATTTTACACGTGATCGATTGCACCGAACCACACGACAAAATTTGGGGGCGTGTACAGCAAGAAGGCTGTGGTTCTATTATAGACTGTTGTATGAGTTTGGGAATAGCACTTTCCCAGTTTTGAAGTTTATTGAGTAAATATTTTTAATTTCTTTGGCGCAAGCTTTCCAATGGAGCAACCCAAGAAGCGTAGCTGCTTCCGTTAAAAAAAAGTTATTTAAGTTTTTCTTACAACAAACCTAAATTGGACATGCCGTATAAGGGCATAGCCCACATGAAGATGATACCAAAGAAAGGAAGAGGGGCTCGGAGGTTGCAAATGATGCCCACACAGATATCAAGAATTAAGGGCGCCGAGTTTCCCGTACCAGAAATCTGCTAAATGGACTCTCAGTGGCATAGCCACAGGGGGGGCTGGGGGGGGGGGGGCTAGAGCCCCCCCACTTTTATAATAAGTGGGGCTAAGCCCCCCCACTTTTATACGAACTATACAATACACATGTATTGAATATAAGTAACCAGACACATTTGTATTTACCTGATTTTCACATTATATTCATAAATGCCAATCAAAAGATATGGTAATTACTTGTAAGGACGTGCTACCCTCTGTACATAAATTACTTCGTCTTATGTGTACAATTCTGATAACCTCTGCCACCTCTGAACGAACATTTTCAGCTATGAAGAGAATAAATACTTACTTACATTCAAGTATGGAAAAACGTTTAAATAACTGTTTACTTTTAAATGCTCATACAGAAAACTTGGATTTAATTTTGATAGCTGAAGAATTTGTTGAAAAACTTGATGAAAGAAAAAGATACTTTGGCAATTTTTAATTTTTGTTTAACTTACTACAATAGTGAAATAATTGTGCATTACATTATATTAACTTTAATGTAGTGATTGCTTTGGCGCGATATCAGCCCCCCCCCCACTTTAGGTGAGCTAGCTAAGCCTCTGACTCTATTAGTGTAATTGTCATTTATTGTCATTATTTATTGTGGATCATAGCCAGTAGGCGTGGCGTCATATTTGTGATTGTATATAAGGGCTATGTGCCTGTGCAACCCTTGTTCTTTCCGTTATCGTATGCAACTCGTTGTACTTACCATCCTCCTGAATCTAGTATAATCCTACTAGCCTAAGGGAAGGAAGCCAGTGTGCTGGGAAGATTTAGTGAGGGGAAACTAAGGGGAAGAACCTGGTGGCAGTGATCTTATAAGCCCCAGGTGCGCGAGCTCAAGAACCAGAGCCAAGGCCTGACAGTTGAACACCCACACCATAGTCGAGATAAGAAAACCTGTTCTCAATCAAACAACTATTCAAAAATTTAATAACTAAGAGAAAATAGTTTGTGTGCTGCACTAAGAAAATCAAAACTTGTTTAGCTCTCTTGTAATACATACTAATGTTTCAATATACAAATTGTGACCTGAAATATAATGCTATAATACTATTATAAAACTGTAACTTATGACCTACCTTGTAGATCAGGACCAGGATTTAACTCCACATCTCCTGATAGTAACAACTTTCTTGATGAGTAATTTAGTTGTATATTCGTGAAGACCATGTGGACATTTTTCAAGGTTGCCACAGCAAGTGTTGAGAAGAAATGAAAGGTGAAACATGTGTTTTGGGTTGTCCATTTCTTCTGTTTTCTATATGGAATATTTACAAAATTACATAAAAATTTAATAAATTAATTTGTACCTTTCTTGACAATAATGATCGAAACAGAAAAATGACTGTAATTGTTCTTTCTTGCATTGTTTGATCTTCTTTTTATACAAATACCACACAAACATAGTTCCCAATAGAAGTGCACCACAGTTTCCAGACGAAATAAATTCAGGAGCAAGTACCATTGTATTTCTCATTTCCCAATTTGTTCTTTTTTGTATAAAACCATTTAGTAATCTTTGATGGACATCATTTCTGTGATAGTGTCTACATCTGTACGATATTCCTTGTTTTTTTGAAAATATATCAAATTGTTTTACACAAAGACAAGCATAATCCCATGGTAGTGAAATCAATTTGATGCCATAATTCTGCATCAAAGTATAGCATTTGGTTTTCAGTAGCCAAATAGTCACAAAAAATAACTGAAATATAAAATCTGCAATTCTGGAAAGACAAATAATAAAGCTAATATTAAGCACTATAATGACAAGTGTATTAGAGTGAACTGTAATTGCCATCAATATTGAATTTCCAGCAAGCTCAATTGTTCATGATATAAAACATGTCTCATTGATAATAAAAATTGACGGTGGCAATAAACAGAATGCTAAATTTTTCAGCATTTGGAGGTCACGGAATGTTACTTTTCTTTTGTAATTATAAATACAAAAGTTTAGTGAACCTAAGGCTGGGTCATAATATTTGAGAGCGGCAGCAACGTACACGTGAGTATTTCACAGAATGCAAACCGAAACTAAAAAATATTCTCCAGCTTACTTATAGTATGTCCAAGTTGAGTTGGCACAACCACAAGCAGTGTAGATGAGGAATGTACTTGGTAAAAAACTGGAAACAATTTAGTCATGTGAACTAATTGCAACTGACGCACGAGTAAACGGCAGGTGAAGCAGAGCGGACCGAGGTTACCGGCCAGGGAGTGGGAGGATCTACTGGCATTAGGCCTACGCATGCGCGGAGCGCTGCAGGGCCAGGCTATAAGGACCTCATGCAGTGGGAAGCATCATTTAGAGTTTAGTAAAAATAAGAAAGCATGAGTAGTAAGAACGGTGAAAGGACCACCAGACAGTCAGGGAAAGCAACGGGCAAAGCCCGAGATCGCGAAGTCAGAGAGCGTGAGGAGCCTGTCTCCAAAAGGAGGAAAGAGGCTTCGAGTTCTGAGGGGGAATCGGACAGCGAGGAGGAACCCAGAGTTGGGATGAGAGAGATCAGAGGAGTGATCATGTCCAATGCTGTCGCGATTAGAAAGGTGCAGGACCAGGTAGAGGCGCTGTCTGGGGCCGTTCTTAAGCTAGCGAATCCAAAAGAGGGTAAGTTGGTGGATAGGGTACCTACGGACCAGCAGGGGGTGTATCTTGCTGGGTAGGCTGGGGTGAGCAGTATGTACAGTCAGGGATGGGTTAGGCAAGCTGGAAGAGCTGAGACAAATGTTCCTGACGCTCACCTCCGTACCGGTGTAGGTACGTGATCAACCGAGCTATATGGGCTTTGTGGAAGCAGCCAGTGGGCGAGTGTCAGGAAATTGTGAGTTCAGACACTGGGTGCGGTATGAAGTGATGAACCGTGGAGCAAGTTCGGTTCGGGGTAGTTAGGTACACTGGGCGGGTGGACTCATGCTTAGGAACGTAGTGTAGTTAGGGCTGGTGGCCGGGAGTGAATCCCACGCAGAGTTGGGGGCAGATGGTCAGTATTGTCCTAGACGTGCCTTAGCACGAAGGGATGGGACCGTGCCCGAGTGGCTCGAGGAGGCATGTGGCTCCCAGAGGGTGCAATAGGGTTGCACGAGTGGCCTGGTGGGGCAACGAAGTACCTGCATAAGGGGACGGTAGAGTAAGTTGCTGGAGATAGGCAACGAAGTACCGGCGTAAAGGGAAGCAGGTAGAGTAATTGCCAGGTGATTGCAACGAAGTACCTGCAAGTTGGGCAGGTAGAGTAGTTGCCAAGTGTATAAGTTAAGGCACGGCTGCAAGGGTACCCAGGAGTTGGGTGAGATGCCCGAGTGAGCAGTTGGATGTGCCAGGTAGAGATCAAGTGTAGGGCTGCAGGGAACGGGTGCCCGAGTGTATGGGCATTGGAACGTTCTAGATTGCCAAATGCCCGAGGAGGGACCATATGTGGGATGGTGAATGGGTACCGAGGCCAAGGGGCACAAAGTCGTTCTCAGATATCACAATATATGGCCGGGCCTGGGGGAAAGACAATGGGAGAGTGAACGGGTGTTCTAAAGGACGCCTAGTGGTTCACCAAATAGTTGTCTATGTATGCAGGCGGGTTGGAGAGTCTGGCGAGAGTAGCCAGAGAGAAAGGGGCCCGTGTGGAGGCAACAGGGGCTGGCGGGGACGACAGTTCAGTGAAGTCGTTGGGAGGCCAGAGAGACCCCAAAGAGAATAAGGAGGCCAAGAAGGACGTGGGGGTGGTCCACTTCCTAAAGAACCAGCCTCCGTTGGATAAAAAGACAGTGGAAAAGATCAGAGAGGGTGCCTTCGTGGAGTTCGCCATGTTCCCTGTGTTTGATGATGGCCCAAGTGTGACTGGGGGTCTGAGACTGGATGGTGGTGATCCCGACGACGGAGGGTCGATCGGGGCCACGAGCAAGAGAAAGAGCACCATGAAGGAGATTCCTGATCTGGCGACGTGGAGCACTTGCTTCACCTTATTCAATCTGGCATGGGCCACGGGAAACGCCGACATGTGGATCCCGCTGGCAGCCTACAGGGAGGTGATCTTCAGGCTGGCAAAAAGACACCCGTGGGCACAAGTGGTCAGGTATGACCGGAGATTCAGGAGAGAAGCTGCTGGAAGGAATGACGTGGTGTGGGGCGAAGAGAACTTTCCCCTGATGTTAGACGTCACTCACTCTTCGCAACCCACTAGCAGTGAAACGAAGCCTGGTGGGGGATTTGCGTCGAGAAGGGCTGACTCCAAGAAGAGAGGAACGTGTTTCCGATTTAACAAGGGGGAAGGCAGATGCAACTTCGGACAGCAGTGCCGGTTTAACCATGTTTGTGCCACCTGCGGGGGAGAGCACCCGGCAGCAGTATGCAAGACTACAGACAAGTCGTCTTAATGTGGGGACCTCGCATCATTGTTCACGTGTCATCATATTGTATTATTGTTTGGTGATCATTGCTCATCTGTTTACTGGGTCACCGATGGGGTGCAAGTAGGCAGTCAAGGACTGCAGAGTTGGGCGAGTGTCTGGGCGAGTGTCAGTAGTAGTAGAGGGTAGCGGAGCCGGGATGGTAGCTAGAGCGGGAAGGATACATAGAGGAGGATTGGGGTAGTTAGAATGCATGCCGTAGATAGAATACACACACGTAGTTAGGGTTGGAAGTGTCTCGGTACGGAAGGGCTTCAGCTTGTTATTTTGCTGTTGCAGGGTACCGTTTCACAAGTCAGTTGTTGGAACTCGAGAGAAATTCGGAGGGCTCGAGTAGCAAAGTGCTGCAGGGAGCAGAGGAGGTGGTCACCCCTCTGAAGTGGCAGCAGTGGGAAAAGGACCTGGGGGAACACCCGGACAAAGAATGGGTAGAGTTCCTGGTCAGAGGGTTGAGACGCGGGTTCAGACTGGGGCACGACCAAGATAGGTCGCGGCTAGGGTCACAGACAGGCTCAATGTATGAGGCGTCTCAACACAGAGATATCATTACCAATTACCTGCAGAATGAACTGCAGGAGAGAAGGATCTGGAGAGTGGACGGGGACACCGTGGAAGTACAGTGCTCCCCGTTCGGTGTGATCCCCAAGAAAGGCAAGCCAGGTCGGTGGAGGCTGATAGTAAATTTGTCTGCACCAGAGGGATGCAGTGTGAACGACGGTATCAGCAAAGACCTGGCTAGTGTCACGTACACGTCAGTAGACGAGGTGGCCCACAGAGTGGGGGAGCTGGGATGGGGGGCACTGATGGCAAAGGCCGACGTCAAGGCGGCCTATCGTAATGTGCCAGTGCATCCCAGAGACAGATGGCTCTTGGGCATGGAATGGGAGGGCGTCAAGTACGTGGACGGTACCCTCCCGTTTGGTTTGAGATCAGCACCGTTGCTATTCACGGCGCTGGGAGATGCAGTCCAATGGATTGTGGAGAATGAGTGTGCCGGTTGGATCAGACACTACATAGATGACTTCATAGTAGTGGGTAGCAAAGGCACCAATGAATGTCAGAGCACGATGGCAGTGTTCAAAGAGTCGTGCAAGAGATTGGGCATGCCCCTAGATGACAGCAAGGAAGAGGGGCCTTGCGAAGTTCTGACCTTCTTGGGCATAGAGATCGACTCGATCAAAGGAGAGTTGAGATTGCCCCAAGACAAGGTGTCAGAGTTGAGAGAGCTCCTGGCCAAGTGGGGGAGCAAGAAGCATTGCAGGAGGAGAGAATTGGAATCACTGGTAGGCTCTCTCAACCATGCATGCAAGGTGGTGCGGCCTGGAAGGGCCTTCAAGAGAAGGCTACAGAGCAGGCTCGCGGGAGTCCGCAGAGACGGTCAGAGAGTAAGACTCAACCTGGACGCAAGGGCTGACATTGAATGGTGGCGTCAGTTCGGGCTGAATTGGAATGGCACGTCATTGCTGAGTGGATGGATGACCGTGGAAGGGGACGAGATAGAACTGGTGTCTGATGCATCGGGCAGCTGGGGCTGCGGAGCGTTCTGGAATGGGAAATGGTTCCAGATCAAGTGGGACGAAGTGCCGGGCACGGCAGAATGGTCCATCATGCCCAAGGAGCTATTGCCCATTGTAGTGGCAATGGTGGTGTGGGGCAAGAGATGGTGGAAAGGCACAATCACGGCCAGATGTGACAACATGTCAGTAGTGGCGGCCGTGGGTGCCGGGAATTGCAAAGAAAAGAGATCCATGCACATGCTGAGATGCTTGGCCATGGTGGAGGCGACGTTGTCGTTGGCTGTGAGGGTAGAGCACATAAGAGGGGTGGACAACAGAGTGGCAGATGCCCTGTCTAGAAATGAGGCAGAATTTGCCCGTATGTTAATGCAGGGAGCGGAGATGGAGCCAACGGCAGTACCGAGGAAACTCCTGGAGGTGCTCTGCAAGAAAGGTCCATCCTGGTGCGAGCCGGAGTGGGAGAAGCTGTTGGGGCTGCTATAGAATGGTCAGTGGCAGAACCAACAAGGAAAAGATACACTTCGGTTTGGGAAAAGTACAGGGAATGGTACGAGGGTCTGGGGGAGACTCCTCTCCCTGTGTCAGAAGACAAGGCCACGGCATACGTGGTGACATTGGCCAAAGAGGGGCTGAAAGGAGGTGCGGTCAAGTATCATTTGGCTGGGATCCGTTGGGCCCAGATCAAGGCTGGCCTAGGTGCTCCACAGTGGAGTGCCATGACCAGGTTGGCACAAGTGAGAAAAGGTCTGGCCAGAATGGAAGTTGTTGGAGAAAAAGACCGACTGAAAAGGGGACCAGTGAGATGGCATCACTTAGTGGCCATGAAAGCATCTTGGGACCGTGATGGCCGAAAAGGTACGATGCTCTGGGCCTTGGCATGTTGTTGTTTCTTTGGATGCCTACGAGTTGGGGAAGCACTGACTCCAGACGGAGTCAGCTTTGACGAGAAGGCACACCTGACCTGGGAAGACGTGGTGCTAGAGGATGCACCGAGGCCTGGGTGGATCAGACTGTGCATCAAAGAGTCCAAGACGGACCTGCTGAGAACAGGGGTCATGGTCACCCTGTACAGCAGAGAGGACGAGCTGTGCCCAGTGAGAGCGGTGCTGCTGTTCATGGCAGCCCGCGGTAGAGGACCAGGACCTTTCTTCGCCGACGAAGATGGGAAGGGACTGACGAGGAGAAGTTTTGTGTCTGAAGTCAAGTGTGCCCTGGAGAAGGCAGGCCTTTCGGCCAGTGGGATCTCAGGGCACAGTTTCAGAATTGGTGCAGCTACGGCTGCAGCCGAGAGAGGGGCGTCCGACGAGGACGTGAAAGCTCTGGGCCGTTAGAAAAGTCGTGAGTACCGAGGGTACATCAGAAAGAAAGAAGGCGCCCAAGCTGGGGCTGCCAAGAAGTGGACTGAGGCCTCCAAAGTGAAGAGGGACCAGCAGTCGGAGCTCGATCGGTCCCAATAGTGTAGCAGTCACCTATTTGTCATTTTGCTGAGGTATTGTATGTGCCGTTATTGTGCATTATGATTCAACCTAGGCAAGGGGTGTATGGAGAGTACGGGCAGTCGGGTTGGGTAGTATGGTGTGGGGATGGATCCTATGCGCTAGTGTGGGAGTGTGGCTGGCTGGATGCAGGCGCCACAGGGTCGAGAGTGGGGGGTGTCTGTGGGGTGACGCGGTCGCAGCGTTAGGTAAAGCTGCGGCCGCTGTAAGGCGAGCCTGAGACGCTGACGGCCAATGCTCGGTAAGCCCCCAATCGAGACCCTGCGAAGGTGGGGCTGCGTGAGAGGCAGCCCCGCACATGCGCACTGCGGCCAAAGCCACACACTTACCAAAGGGGATATGTAGCCAACTATAACACACCAAAATGTATAAGTCTACTCTGCTACAAGTGTTCATCGACGACTCAACGACTGCCAGTAGGTAACGGCAGGTGAAGCAGAGCGGACCGAGGTTACCGGCCAGGGAGTGGGAGGATCTACTGGCATTAGGCCTACGCATGCGCGGAGCGCTGCAGGGCCAGGCTATAAGGACCTCATGCAGTGGGAAGCATCATTTAGAGTTTAGTAAAAATAAGAAAGCATGAGTAGTAAGAACGGTGAAAGGACCACCAGACTGTCAGGGAAAGCAACGGGCGAAGCCCGAGATCGCGAAGTCACCCACCCGCCTCTACCCGGTAGTTATGAGAGTTGGAGGGGGCAGGGTCTCCGGGGGATCTTAGGTTGGCATAAGGTCTTCCGTGAGCTGGTTGTAGTACACATAGGGCGTTGGGGTGACGCGGTCGCAGCGTTAGGTAAAGCTGCGGCCGCTGTAAGGCGAGCCTGAGACGCTGACGGCCAATGCTCGGTGAGCCCCCAATCGAGACCCTGCGAAGGTGGGGCTGCGTGAGAGGCAGCCCCGCACATGCGCACTGCGGCCAAAGCCACACACTTACCAAAGGGGATATGTAGCCAACTATAACACACCAAAATGTATAAGTCTACTCTGCTACAAGTATTCATCGACGACTCAACGACTGCCAGTAGGTAACCAACATTCACGTGAAAAGAGGTGGCTACTCGAGTGCACATTATTAATGCAGTAACTTTAGCTTGAGTTTAGTCGAGGCTGTTGTGCAGTTCTAAATAGTTATTTCCTGGCGCAGTTCTGTTCACAGATACTCACCTAGAGGGAACCTGAAGGAGTGAAAATACCAGCCACAGAAGACTAAGGCAGCCTAATATTGTAAGTTTTTTGAGAGTATTGAAACATCCACAGTGTCTACCTGTAAGAATTCTGCTGTAGTTCACAAGAATAATACTATTGTCCTTGTTTGAAATTTGTAGTATTTGTAATAGTAGTACAGATATAAGAATGATAATGAAAAAGCTTCTATAGTTGTTAACCCAGAAGTGAATATGGAGTTACTCAGAATTGCCACAATAAATCTAGAAAAAAGACTTTAGTAGAAGGGTAAGAAATCTGTATAAAAAAAGATCTAACAAGCACACAATTGGGATATGCTTAGCTTATTATTGACACTAAAGCTGCACTACACTCTGCTAGCTAAATGTTAGCATTATTTCTATTCACAGCTCAGCATTGGTTGCTAAACAGTTATAAAAATTAACCTACATGCACATTAGACTTACAGGTATCCTAGACGCAACAACTAAAGATCCTTTGGCACTCATAGTTTAATCTAATATTGGAATACAAGGCTAGAAAATACTCATCAGAGAAGGGTTAAGTTCGTTGTTTACAATTACACGTGATCAATTGCACAATTCGAGCGCATGTAGAGGGGAAAAGTTGTGGTTTTTATATTCCCAATGACTTTTGCATTGTATTTTGGAATAGCACTTTCCCTCTGGTTTTAGAGTTTACTGAGGGAATATTTTTAACCGCTTTGGCGTGAGCTTTCTAATGGTGCAAACCCCGGATGTGTAGCTGCTTCTGTTCTGCCAACTCACCTTGAATATACTATAGTCAAGTCACATTATTGGTGAGCAGCAAAGTGAAAGACTATCAGGCATGTACAAACTTGAGCCAATAGATATACATGGACATACATTTGACATTACATAGTAGCACCACTGATGGCTCAGTGACTTTTCCCTAAACAATTAAATTGTTGTCTTCTGCTACAAGTATCTGCTAAATGCACTATACTGGTATTTATCATGCTGAAAAAGGCAAACAAACTTTGACTTTACTGAAGTTCTATTACTTGAGGGAAGAAACTATAAAATTCTGGGCATTTCTATCTTGTTCTATCTACTGTTTATTTGCAGCTCTTCTAAGAACCAAAAATGTCCTAAACATGGTACAGAAGTAAATGATTATTGAGTAATAACACTTGTAAGTGGGTATAATTCCACTCAATGTGAGAATAAATATAGTGCTTGGCTAGTTATGCTGTGGGAGCTGAAGTAACAGCCAAACAGTCTGAGCAGCAAAGCTTAGTAGGAGTGCACAATAGCAGAGCTAATGACCAGTTGACAGGGCAGCTATAATAGAGCTACCATGTCATAGAGGATACCAGATCATTAGCAGCAAAGTGTTTTCAGATACACAAGGTAACTACAAAAACTGCACATGGGAATCAATCATGAATTACATGGCCTGCCTATGCAATTCAATGTCACAGTGGTAACCGCTTGCCGCAACTGTTTGACTTTAATAAACAAAACAAAAAACAGCAATTGGCTGGCATTTATAAGGAATTACCGCACAGGTTTGACACTAATCCTACATAGCAGTAACTATAATGCACCACACTTTCACATACAATTGTTAACGGGATATAACCACACAAGACTTACCTACATAGTAGGGTTGGGGTCAAATACTTAAGTGCTTGTATTTAAGCTGTATTTAATTACTTTTGGAGTATTCGTATTTGTATTTGTATTTTTAGATTTAAAATGGGAGAGTTTTTGTATTTATATTTCAAATACTTTTTTTAAGTGTAAGGTGGTGATAAAATATGAACTTTCAAATTATAAAGATCTTGGTGGGGCGTACATCCACCACAGGGAAGGTCAAA
>WLWD01001233.1_pt1 | contig 71865 bp, 68 predicted proteins | sample 6712731 | NCBI WGS metagenome assembly WLWD01 (sample SAMN12718690, study PRJNA576275) | sponge metagenome | isolation source: marine sponge | host: Mycale hentscheli | place: New Zealand: South Island, Marlborough, Capsize Point | collected 2014-11-01
ATTCTAGTAGGAATGGAATAGTATAGACAAAACTGTTTTGACATTTATTTTTTATCTCTCACCATTTCTTCACCATCACTGGTAAAATAACAAGTTCCAGGTGCACCTACTACGCTTCAGTTTGAGTCATTCTCTGAAGAAACAGCTGTGGTATCCTGGCAACACAGGTGTGAAGACCAGCATGCCATCATTGATGCGTATGTGGTTACTTACGGCCCAGCCAGTACATATCCTGAGGATATAGAAGTTGTACGTGTGAATGCCTCAAGCCGTATGAATGCCTCCAACTGGCTGGTTCAATTGAACAATTTGAATCCCAATGCTGAGTACAAAGCTCAGGTATTCGCAGTGGGAGAGCACACTAGTTCAGGAATGAAGTCAGCAATAATTCAGATAAAGACACTATCCACTACAGACTCTACAGCTGACCAGGTGGGAATTATTGCAGATATATTTGGAAGTTTAAATAAGCCCTTACACTAAAAACTATTCCATATAAGTTCTTACTAAAAAAAAAAAAGTTTTCAAAGCCTTAAAGTATGTATTTGGATAAATTATGGGTGTTTGTATAGGTCAAGTATTCACTACTTGTTTCCTGGCACTGTTTTTGTAGCAGCTTGAAAGTTCCGTTGGAACTCTTTCAAATACGTCTGTGATAATTGCCATTGTAGTGGTGTGTGGCATCACTGCTGTAGGGGTCTTACTTGCTGTGGTAGCTTGTATTGCTGTTGCTGGACTTGTAAGTTGGAAAAGGTAAGCACTGGAGAAATTCTTATGTCAGTAACTATTTAAAACAGCTGTTCCTCCACTGGTGTCCAAATGCATTAAACCATCAAGTGATTAAGCCATTACTAAAATTCTACTCTTTTTTTTTGTTGTTGTTGTTGATGTTTTATCGTTATTCCTCTTGGGGAAGCTATGCATGGTTATTTTGAGTCCTTTCTGCCATTTCACCTCTCTGATACTATTCTCAAGTTAGTATTTCATAATTATAGAAATACCTCTGATGTAAGATAAATTTAATGTGTTTCTGTCTTACTGTCTGTGTAGTAAATTCCTTTGGCCAAAAATGTTATTAAAATTTGTGGTTATTGCATAGAACATCAGCAAAAGCTGATTTAAATAGTTCTCCTTCAGTTATTGCCTCAGGGGTGGAGCTTGATGATTGCATGGCCTACAATGTGCCTTATGTTCAACCTGAAGGAGAACATCGTGTCACACGTTCTTCCAAGATTTACGAAAGTATTCCTGCAATAGATAACATTGGATATGATACATCAAGAGTAGTAAGACAAGCAGCATATGACACACTGGAGCGGATTTAGTGTGAAGACAGTCATAACTTATATTAATGAGTGAATTGCAACAATTGTAATATAAAGTAATTATATAATTCATTTTGATAAGTGAGTGATTCTAATTATTGAATCATTTTGTTTACTCCTGGTTGTTTAATTATTATTTTCCCACATATAATAATAATAATAATAATAATAATAATAATAATAATAATAATAATAATAATGATACTACTAATAATAATACTAATACTAATAATAATAATAATAATAATGATAATAATAATGATACTACTAATAATAATACTAATAATAATAATAATAATAATAATAATAATAATAATAATAATAATAATAATAATAATGATACTACTACTACTACTAATAATAATAATAATAATAATGATACTACTAATAATAATACATATATATTATTCATTTGATACAGGAGAATATCACGAGTCTGTTGGCTTAGTATTTACGCGAGTGCCGCAGGCACGAGCGTAAATACCGCCAATCAGACGAATGATATTCTCGGGTATCCAATGGATAATAAATTTATTAGGTACTGCTCATGGCGAATACCTTGGTAACAATTCTATAACCTAGGGGGACGTAATAACCCAAAAGGGCCGTAGGCCCGAGGGCTTTGTGCACTAAATCCACCAGTACCTAAGCGCATGCTCTAACTATTTTAGATCCCGTTTACCCAGGGCCTGCCCAGTTTCCACTAGCAACTTTGTTTATCAGCATTTTCGGTGTCAAGTGAATTCTTCCGTGTTTCCGGCCCAAAATTAAAATTCAATTAAAATTCAATTGAAGCACTTTAGCATGTTTACTTTAGCATTGTAGCTGCCAGCTGTTATCTCCAGATCTAACTCTACTGGGCTGCTCTGCAGTAAGCCATAAAGCAGCTAGCTATGGTAAGTTCCTGCTATGAGAGCGGCAGCAGGAGCGTTATATGATAGGGCTGGTCCCATATAGGTGGATATGAGAGAGTAGTAGACCCTCGCATCTGGCCTCATATAACCTGCTCCCTGCTTTATCTGGCCTATTCTATTAAACTAAAACTCAAAAATAGCAATACCCCAAGGGTGGTTAGTATGCACAGTTCATATACCTAAAGGCAAAAAATAGTGCACACTTACCAAGTTAGTACACCTAGTAACAATATAGCAACGGGATCTAATAATAATAATAATAATAATTATTATTATTATTATTATTGTTATTATTATTATTATTATTAAAAACGGAAAGTAAGAAAGCTAGTAAGAAAGAGTAAGAATGGAGAGGGCCTCCAGGAGCAAAGGAAAAGCAGCGGCGGAGGGCCGCGAGAAAGAAGAGATTCCGAATCCCAAGAGACGTAAGGAGACGGACTTGGAGACTGAGTTGGACGCGGAGTCCTCAGACGAGGGGAGCTCGAAGGCGGAGGACGCATCCGTCGACGGCGTGGAAAGGAACGCAAGAGTCATTGAGGCAATGTGCAAGGAGATGTGGGCGTTTCAAAAGGTGGTGATGATGCGCCTGGATGACAAAAAGGGTATGCCTTTATGGTGGAGGTAGGGGACATGGGGTAGTGTAGTTGAGTGCGGGAGAGTCGTGAGTAAGTGGACAGGGTTGGGTTAGGCTATACTGGGTGACTATGGCAAACGACCCTGGTACTCATCTTCCGTGCTAGAGATAGCGCGTGACTCTCCTGAGTTCAGGTGTTTGTGGAGCGTCCAGTGGGCGAGTGTTAGGATGTAGTCAGGGTGCAAGGGCAGGTAGCCGTGCGGTAAGCACAGTGGAGCACCCTGGGTAGTCTAGAGGATGGGGAGTTAGGTGGTTTGAGCCAGGTTGGGCTGGTAGTGTGCCATTAGGGCTGGAGTTGAGCCGCAAGGGCTGGTGTTGAGCCAAAAGTGCTGGTGTTGAGCCAAAAGGGCTGGTGTTGAGCCTTAAGGGCTGGCATACAGTGATGGGGCAGCGCCTAGTGGGTCGCGGTGCCGTAGAATGTGATGGGGAAGGCCATGGTGTTGGCCGTCATCACCGTAGGGAGCGAAGACTGTGGGTACAGTCGTGTAGGTCCCCCAGTGGCCGTGTTGGGTGACAACACGGGGAGGGCTCGCTAGGGCAGGCGTTGTTACACCTGTGGAGCGAGCAGTGGGAGCTCAAGGAGACACCCTCTACTGTGTGGCATTGGGGTGGAGCTCAGGGTGTAGGTTAGGGAGTGGGCATGCTAGTTAGGGTAGTTACATGGGAGCATACATGGGAGGGGGGGTGTCAGAGGCAGCGGTTGGTCCAGTGTGGTGTAGTGACGCTGTGAAGCTGCAAGGATGGTCGCGGGCCCTGGTGTTGGGCATACACTGTGTTTTGAGTCTGTGTGGTGTGTGTTCTCACAGACGAGGTGGCGGCTCTGGCCGGGTCGGCCTTGAAGAAGGGAGCAGCTGAACTGCCGGCTGTACAGAAAGGGGCAAGGGGACCACGACCTCGGGGACTGGGAGTCAGTCCAGAGAGACAGGAGTCGGACGAATCCGACTGTGAGGAAACGGTAGAGGTGGTGCATCTGATCAGGAAGATGCCCCCGTTGCCCCTCAAGACCGTGAAGCTGATCCGGAAGGGCATGTACGTGGACTTTGCCCTGTTCCCCGTGTCTGGTTGCGAGCCGGTGGAGGCTGGTGAGGACAGTACTGAAAGGAGAGGAAAAGATTTGGATGGTACTGGGGTCAGGAAGAAGTCGAGGCGCCTGAAAGAGGTGCCGGACCCGCTCAGGTGGCACGCCTGCTTTTCTTTATTTCAAGCAGCGTGGGCGTCGGCTAAACCCTCTATGTGGCTACCATTAGCCACTTACAGGGAGTCCATCAATAAGATGGCAATGTTGTATCCGTGGAAGAAGGTGGTCATCTACGACCGAGAGTTCCGAAAGGAAGCAGGAGGAAACAAAGACACAAAGTGGGAAGTAGAGGACCTGGCCTTGAGGATGGATGCTCTTAAGCATTCCTCGGAAGGCGGCCAGAAGCCTGTGGTAGTGGAGCCTCCATTGGATGTTGGGAGCATGGGAGCCAGGAGGAGAGGCACCTGCTTCCGCTACAACCGTGGGGAAGGCAGATGTGGATTTGGGAACGGTTGTAAATTCTCCCATACGTGTTCAACCTGTGGTGGAGAGCACCCGGCGGCCAGGTGTGGCAAGTCCAGGGAAAGAAAGTGGTCTGACTGTTCGCTGGTCATATGGACGTGTCATCCATGATGTTTACTGTTTGAAACTACATTATTTCATATCACTAAGTCGCTCTGTCGAGTGGAGTATGCGGGAGGGTTGCGGTTAGCTTCAGTAAGGGGCTAATCCGATGGGTGGGGTAGGGCTTACCTAGGATGTAAGGGAGGCATGGCGTAGGTTTAGATAGTATGAGGGTAATATAGAGGCCATACACACACGTAGTTAAGGGGCAAGTGTTGCAGTGAGTATGGTTGAAGTGTGTGGTCACTTCTGTAGGGTACTGCTTCACGAGCCAACTGCTGGAACTCGAGAGGAGATCGGAGGGGTCGAGTAGCAGAGTGCTGTCAGGGGCAGAGGAGGTGGTGACTCCTCTGGTGTGGCAGAGGTGGGAAGCGGAGTTGACCGAACATCCTGACAGAGAATGGGCCAGGTTCCTGGTGAGGGGTATCCGGGAAGGCTTCCGAGTGGGCCACGAGCAAAGGTCGGTGACCTTGGAGGAGAGGCGGGTGCCATGTTCGAGGCCAAGAAACACGGAGTCATCGTGGAGGAATACCTGCGAAAAGAGGTGCAGGAAAAAAGGGTGTGGAAGGTGAATGGTGAGGGTGTTCAGTGCTCACCATTCGGGGTCATTCCCAAGAAGGGCAAGCCAGGCAGGTGGAGACTAATAGTCGATCTGTCCGCACCGGAGGCCCACAGTGTCAACGATGGAATTGACAGAGAACTGGCAAGGGTGACTTATACAACGGTGGACGAGGTGATCAGGAAAGTGATGGATCTGGGAGTGGGAGCCAGACTGGCCAAGGCAGATGTGAAGGCCGCATATAGGAATGTCCCAGTGCACCCCAGAGACAGATGGTTACTGGGCATGAGATGGGACGACGAGGTGTTCGTGGACAGCACCCTCCCGTTTGGGCTGAGGTCAGCCCCGTTACTGTTCTCTACACTAGGCGACGCAATCGAGTGGATGGCTACGAGGAAGGTGCGGCGTGGTTGAGACATTACCTGGACGACTTTGTGGCTGTCGGTCGGAAGGGCACGGTAGATTGTGAGAGGGCCATGCTAATATTCAAGGAGGTGTGTGGGCGACTGGGCATGCCGCTGGAGGAAAGTAAGGAGGAGGGACCCAGTGAGGTGTTGACCTTCCTGGGCCTGGAGATCGACTCTATCAAGATGGAAGTGAGGTTGCCTCAGGAGAAACTCATGGAGATGAGGGCCCTCCTTAAGAGATGGAGGGGTATGAAGGCATGCAAGCGGAGAGACCTGGAATCCCTGGTGGGTTCTCTCAATCATGCCTGCAAGGCCATCAGGCCAGGCAGGGAGTTTAAGAGGAGGCTGCAGGATCTGATGACCTCGGTGAAGTCGAGGGACCGATTCGTGCGACTCAACGTGGAGGCCAGGATGGACATCGAGTGGTGGTACCGGTTTGGGCTGGAGTGGAACGGGACGGCCCTGATGAAGTCAGTTGTGTTGGACGGGCAACCGATGGAGGAGATGTGCACTGATGCGTCCGGCAACTGGGGTTGCGGGGCTGTCTGGAGGAACGAGTGGTTCCAAATCCGCTGGGACAGCCTGCCAGCGACGAGTGAGTGGGGCATTATGCCCAAGGAAATGCTGCCGATCGTCGTGGCGGCAGCAGTCTGGGGCCACAGGTGGAAGGACGGACGCATCCTGGCCAGGTGCGACAACACGGCAGTGGTAGCGGCCATCAATGCCAGGGCCTGTAAGGAGAGGTGGTCCATGCACCTGCTGAGGTGCCTGGCATTGGTGGAGGCGACCCTATCACTGTCCGTGCGTGCGGTGCACATCAAGGGAGTGGACAACGGGATAGCTGATGACTTGTCCAGGGATAGGATGGTGAAGGCTCTCTCTTCCATGCAGGAGGCGGATGTTCGACCAGTGGAGGTGCCGGGATCCCTGCTGGGACTGCTGACCACAGGCAGCCTCTCGTGGTCAGAGCGGGACTGGAAGCAGATGTTGATGCTGCGATCGACCGCTCTATAAGCGAGAGGACCCGGCGCCGATACGCGGCTGCATGGGAGAGGTATCGGACGTGGTGTGAGGGACTGGAGGAGGACCCTTTGCCAGTGACGGAAGAGAAGATCGTGCCGTACGTGATGTCGCTGGCGAAGGACGGGCTGAAGGACGGGGCAGTGAAGTATCACCTGGCGGCACTCAGGATGGCCCACATCAAGGCCGGACTGAGGGCCCCGGTGTGGAGCGAGATTGGCAGGCTGGGTCAGCTGAGGAAGGGGCTCATCCAGAAGAGCATGGTGGACGGTGAGAAGGGGCTGGTGAGGAACCCCATCAGGTGGTTCCACATGCAGACGCTGAGGGAGGCATGGCGTGGTGATGGAGACCGGGGATGCATGCTGTGGGCGGCGGCCTGCATGTGCTTCTTCGGTTGCTTGAGGGCTGGAGAGGCATTGGCACCGGAATTTGGGGAGTTTGATGCTAAGGCGCACCTGGCCTGGGAAGATGTGATGTTGGAGAGGGCAGCGAGCCCGAAGTGCATTGGCCTCCGCATCAAGGAGTCCAAGACAGACAGGCAGAGGGCGGGGACCATGGTGACGCTGCACAGAACGGGGACGGACATCTGCCCGGTGGAGTCGGTATTGAGGTTTATGGTGACCAGAGGAGCGGGACCAGGCCCTTTCTTCACAGACAGGGAGGGTGTGGGCCTCACCAGACGGGTGTTTGTGGAGGAGGTGAGGAAGGCGCTGGCGAAGAAGGGTGCGTCAGTCGAGGGCATCTCGGGACACAGCTTCCGCATTGGGGCAGCCACTGCAGCGGCCGAAAGTGGGGCAACGGCCGAGGAGGTGAAGGCGCTGGGGAGGTGGAAGAGCGGCGCCTACAGTGGCTACGTTCGGCGGGAGGAAGGGGGTCAGACTTCAGCTGGGAAGAAGTGGACTAGAGCCATCAAAGAGGGCTGTAGCAGCCAGGACTGATTGTTGTTTCGTATTGTCATCTTGCTCTATGTTCAATCGTATATGCCTTGTCTACTTGTATTGTTTGCCACCATATTACAAGAGAGCTGGGTGGTGGGGACTAAGGGTGTAGTCTGGTGAGGCTAGAGGGGTGTAGGTAGGAGTTGTGTGTGCGTGCGTCGGAGTAGTCAGGGCTCTCCGAGTGGTCGTGGTGGGGGGTGTTGGTGGGGTCATGCAGCTGACTGAAGAGAGATGAGAGTCAGCAGCACAAGGGCGAGCCTCAGGCAAAGCCTGGGCCCGCAACCCCCAGCAGGACATCGGAGAGGGGCTTGGTTGGGCGTGGCCCGCCACGCGCGCGCGACTAAAACCGACGGCACACACAATTCCTGAGGGACCACAGCCTGAGGGAATGTGTACGCTGGTTCGTGTAGCTTAGGCACCGCAGTGCAGAAGGTAACTGTAGTCGATTTTAGTCTCTTTAGTCTCTTCTAGTCTCTTTACTCTCTTCTAGTCTCTTTAGTCTCTTTAGTCTCTTCTAGTCTCTTTAGTCCCTTTAATCTCTTTAGTCTCTTCTAGTCTTTTCTAGTTTCTGGTTGTGTCTCAGTGTTTTTAGAGGCATTTTTTAGACAAAAGAAACAAGGATTTTAATTAATAATTTCAAATGTCACTGCAATCACTCCAAATAATTCAGTGCAAGCCATTTTTATTTTATAAACAATCAGTAGGTTTATGTCAAATAAATAATTTGTGAAATTATAATATTTATGTAGAATGATATATATAATGTATAGCTATAGCTACTTGGTAAACAAAAAAATGACACAGAGCATAAATGAACTGTGAGTCAAAATAAAACAACATGCAGTCATGCACATACACACTTTGAATCCAGCTCTAATTCATAATTAAGTTCCTGAGGGTTGCCTTGGCAACCACTTTAGTGAGGGCTGACCTAAACATATGTTTAATGATTTTTTTAGAGTTTTTGAAGTAACGCTTGAATATCCTATATATGAGCAGATCTGTTATTCTGATATGGAGTCCTCAATGGCACATTGCAATGAATAGCAATTATAATCAACTTGTTTCACATATCTTACCTTCTTATGGCTGTCATAGGTATGAAATGATGTTAGCTATTCATTATTACACTGATGAATGAAACATTTTATATATTTGAATGCTGTCGGACAATAATAGAGTATACTGTGTGTAAAAATTCATATAGGATATTTTATTCATTATAATTAAAAAATATTGGCTGTTAAAAAGAGAAAAATTTCCTATTATTATAATTATTTCAGCCAAGAATGACTGAATAATAATAATAATAATAATAATAATAATAATAATAATAATAATAATAATAATAATAATGTAAAACAACTTATGTTTTCATGTTTTGAACTTTTCTGAGCATGTATGCATATCTTGTTGCAAAGAAGTGAACTCCAAAGTTGTGTGCAGAGGGAGATATTGCTCAGGGTGAGGTGATGGTGACGACTCCTTGTCAACTCTTACTATTATCTATGATGCAATTTGATAATACTTTATTGTGCTAAGCCCCATTTTTTGCTTATTGTAACTTGAATAATCTTGTTTTGTTGTCACCACATGACTAGTTTTGAAGCACTATTGAAAATTGTTTCAAAGGGCACACAATGCAGATGCTTTTTCTGAGCAAATGTGGTATCCATAGTATAAGATGTGGGATATAAATTAAGAGTTAACGGCAATCAGGGCCTCAAATACATGGTGGAAGTAAGTAACAAATAAGAGTAACAACAACTTTAATTAGAACTTATTTACCGCATTATTATTTCAATTCCTCGTGCAAGACTTCTTTGCGCGAACCAGAACAAAGAATTGGAAGGTAGGAATCGTCTGTCAATAAAACTTCGTTAGCGTCCGCATGCGTGTATCTGCAGTCGCTACCTATAAAAGCGGAGAGCGTACTTAGAACTTCGCAGTACGACGACGCTTTTCTCTTAATTGTCGTTTCTCACATTCCTTATGGTAATTCCGTACTGTACACTTATATTGAGGTGAGCTTGAAATACTGTTAATGTTTATGATTATGTTAAATAAAGAAGTAATGAAAACGTTAAACAATGTTATTATTATAGCTATGTATAAGTGACCTTATCATTGTAGCGTAAGTCCTCGATTATCGCCCCGACTTTGCCCCTCTGGATTTACCAGGTTCCAGACTTGCTTTTATCCTTACTGGAGTAACTTCACAATAGAAACAATGCTTCCTCTATAAAGTAGCATCATGTTAGTATTGCTACTAATAAATACAATGGAGCTTTCAACCGCTGAACAGGAGCTCCCCGCACCTCAATTATCGCTTGGGGCACCCGATTATCGGCCGCCCGTAGACTTTGTATACCGGCATTATCGGCCTCTCCAACTCTCTTTGTTACAGAGTCGTCACGAAGAAAAACTATGCTAGGAGGTCCCAATGAACGTATAAATCAGGCTGAATACCCTTTACCATAAAAATTTCACGATTTTCTTACGTGTGGAAAAAAAGTTATTTTAAGGTATTTTTTTATATGGTACATAACAAGAAAACTTTGACATAAGAAAATGAGAAAAAATGAGTTATTATTTTGTATTAGCACAAGAGAAAAATTTGGTGATGAAATGAGACAAGAAAATGTTATAATTCTATTTAGCACAACGGACAAAGACGATCACTCGAACTAGAATCTTCATAATCAATGCAGTCTTCATGTATCCACCTGTCACACTTACATTGAAGCCATTGGCGATCTGTACCAGCGTCGTCATCATAATTTCCAAGACAGACACAACAAATGTCTGAAAAAACTGTAGAATCAATCTTGTTCTTCTTAGTCCTTCTAGAACTGACTATGTCTTGTGCCTGCCTCTTTGATCCTCTTCTAGTGTCTTCATTTTCTACCATCACTGAACACCTTGTAGCAACTGTGTCTGTTGCACTTTTGGCCTTTTCCTTTGATGCTTTCTTCGCTGCTTTCTCCATCTCTTTAGCTTCTTTTACTGCTTTTCTTTCGGCCCGCTTTTTTGCCAATTCTTCACTTTTCCTTTTCTTTTCCACTTCTTTTAATCTTTTCTTTTCCAAATTTTCCAGGCGTCGTTTCTCTTTGTTTTCAGCTTCTTCTTGTTTTTTCCTTTCCTTCTCTTTCAATATCTTTAAGCATTCATCACTAGTGAGGACTCTAGCTTTTCCTGTTTTCTTTAGTTTGCTTGACCCAGATGAAGTGGGAAGTGTAAGAAAACTTGACAATGGTGAAGTACGCCCAAGCAAATTACAGGAAGTGCTGCCGTGAGAGGAAGTGTTTGGAGAAATTCCCGAAACTCTGGAAGTGTTTGCTTGAGAACTACAGGATGAAGGTGAAGTCACTGAAGGAGGTGAGGAGTAGGTAGAGGTTACTGGAAAACTAGAAAAAGATGTGGTCTGAGGCCAACAGGAAGAAATTACAGTGGAGGTCACTGTAGAATTCACTTGAGGACTGGAAAATGAAGGAGGACTAGAAGAAGTGGAGATCACTGTAGACGACACTGGAGGATTGGAAAATGAAGGAGGACCAGAAGAAGTGGAGATCACTGTAGACGACACTGGAGGATTGGAAGATGAAGGAGGACCAGAAGAAGTGGAGATCACTGTAGACGACACTGGAGGACTGGAAGATGAAGGAGGACCAGAAGAAGTGGAGATCACTGTAGACGACACTGGAGGACTGGAAGATGAAGGAGGACCAGAAGAAGTGGAGATCACTGTAGACGACACTGGAGGACTGGAAGATGAAGGAGGACCAGAAGAAGTGGAGGACAATGTAGACGGCACTGGAGGACTTGAAGATACCACCAGATAGTTTACTGGAGAAGCACATAAAGATCTGTCACTTGAATCAGACTCAGAAAAAAGAATTGGGGTTCCAGGCACACTATCCGGAACTTCTGTAACACATGCATTTGGATGATTGATCTTCAACCAAGAGTCATACCTCGAATTTGGTAAGTCATATTGTTCTTCAAACCACTGTGCAAACTTAAACTCCTCCTCCACAGAAAAACTCACTTCATTGTTTAATGCAATGTCGATAATTGACTCGTTCGCCCCAGACTCCAAAACACTGGACATCTCCAAATCAGAATCAAGCTCAGCATCATCAGGATTATCTGCTTGAAGTGCATTAGAAGCTTCTTCTTCTTCTTCTTCTGTAATGTTATTACCTGTACGACAAATATATTCACACACAAACATATATGCACACACACATAGCTGAAGGATCAACAATAGGTGTTACAAACACCTAATAATAACAATAATAATAATAGCTAATAATGTTACAATAATAATAAAATACAATAAAATAATATTAATAATAATAATAGTAATAATAATAATAATAATAATGAAATAATAATAATAGCTAATAATGTTACAATAATAATAATAATAAAAACAATAAAATAATAATAATAAAATAATAATAATAATAATGAAATATTAATAATAGCTAATAATGTTACAATAATAATAATAATAAAAAAACAATAAAATAATAATAATAATAATAAAATAATAATAATGAAATAATAATAATAGCTAATAATGTCACAATAATAATAACCAATAAAATAATAATAATGATAATAATAATAATTACAACGGTTTTTTATGCTAAACAAAGACTTACTAGTGGGTTGAATAGCATTAGGGTTAAAGGGAAATACTCCTGTCTTCTTAAATCCATTACACAAATTAGCAGGAATTACAGCTAACAGCCATGCTTTTTTAAATATTGAGCAGAAGTTGAACTTATTTATAACGAGACCAGGGTTTTTGCGATAGAATTTGTGGCACTCATTTCTCCATCTTGCCTTCAATGAACCAAACAGACTCACATCCAGAGGTTGACATTCATGGGTGGTGTGCGGAGGGAGACAAAAAATGACGACACCTTTTTTCTTTGCATACTCAATGGAAGTTGGTTTAAAATGGGAACTATGACCATCCAATAACAGTAGGATAGGACGATATGGTGTAACGTTTGAAAGAAAGTGCTCGTCCAACCAAAACTGGAATAGCTCTTGGTCAATCCACCCATTGTCACTCACTGCATAACGAGTGCCAGAGACTTCATCAGTGCACCACTGGGGATTAATCTGCTTTGCTGCAAAAATTATAAATGGTGGCAATATCTGACCGGTTGCACTACCACATCCAACTACTGTTACTTGAGCTTTGGTTCCAGAAGTTCTGTACCGTACCTTCTTCTGTCCCTTTTTTGCTATTACTTTCGGTGGTCGTGGTTCTAGAGGCATACCTGTCTCATCCATGTTATAAATTGCTTCTGGGTGTCCATAAAAATTGTACTTCTCAAATTCATTCTTTAATAAACCAAAATAGTAATCTAAATTGCTCCTGGTCAAGGCATCCATACGAACATTCGCTGTCGCATCTCCTGCCCGAAGACGAAGTTGAGGATTTCTCTTGAGGAAATTTGTCCACCACCCATTGCTAAGATTGAAATCATCAGGTTTGTTTTTTCTGGCTTGAAGGTAAGACTCCACAATACATTTAACATCCCTTCTTGTTTTTCCGTATCCAATTTTTGCACATTCCAGTAGAAAGTCAGAGAGCTCTCCTTCTTCATCTTTTGATAAGTAAGATCTGGGACCAGGTCTCGTTCCATGAACCACACGGCCATTGAACCTATCCTTCAAAGTAGACAAAGGCACACCATGCTGTTCTGCTGCAGCAGTTCTAGACATACCACCTTTGTTAACAGATTCTATAGCTCCGAGCATTTGTTCTTCACTGTATTGCATACGAGGAGCGGAGGAGCGTCCTGAATTTTCTCCCGGAGACTTTTTCAATGATTCCTTTGACTTTGCCCGACGAAAACCTCTCTTCTTTTTGTTTGGCATAGCTGTAATAAGTGCAAAATGCTGCTAACAAATTGTAGCGAAAAATGGCGTTACTTTGCCGACACAGCAAAATAATCGGAATTCCGTTACATTTCAGTCCCGTAACCGGAGTTCCGTTACATTTTTTCCGTGGGCGATAATCGGTGGCGGACGATAATCAAGGAATTACGCTACATGTGTTTAATATTTTTTAGGGAAAACTGACAATACTCACTTACTTTTTCAAATCTAACTAGACAAATACTTGGTAGCACTTTCTAAAAGTTAATTTTTTTCTAGCTAGTTGGTAAAAGTTAGCATATCATGCAGACTTTTAAAGAACACTATGACTTATTGAAAAAATTGCTAATAAATTTTATAAGCTAGCTAAACATTAAGAAACTGTAACAGCATATAATAGCTATACTCTACAAAAACAGTTAATTTAACAAGTTTTATAGTTTTATGTTTGTATTCTAAAGCAATGTTTATACTTCAGAGGTACTTTTGCAATAGAATTAACCAAAAATAAGATTTGCATTCCTACTTAAAATATAATCTAGTTAAATGAATCAACTGCATTAAAAATATCATGTAAGTGTTGATGTTTTAGCTGTATGTATTATCACAGCTATTTTCTTTGCTAATTCAAAATTTATAACAACAATAATTTTTGTGTGGCTACAATAATATGGTTATTTACTTTGTTATAATTAAGTCATCCCTTCACAAATTCAATTGCACACTCAAATTGCCTTATTATGTATTTATTATTCCCTCCGCAGAATTATTTCGTACTGCCAATAACTGGAAAATTTCTATTCTTTGACTCACACAATGGCCCAATCTAAGATGACTGATTCAAAGTTCACCAAGGATGAAAAGCCACTTTTAAAGAAGTGGGGAAAGATTGTCACCAGCAGAATTTTCTCTGACAACTCCTGTGAGTTTGTTTTGTATTTACAATGAGTACGGACTCGATAACATCACTCTGTGCATGTCAGATCTGTACGCCGTGCTATACTCCCAGGGTACTCGACATCTAGCACATAGAAGTAAGAGGAGACAGTTTTATGAACACCTCACTAGAGTACTGAACACCATACTTGACAATCATCTGTATACTCTTGTTAGAGACTTTAATGCATGTTTAGGACATAGAGAGTCTAAAGACATGGAAAAGAGAATGAGGTCCTCATGGATACAGAGTAGCTAATGATACTGGCAAAGAGCTTCTTGGCCGGCATCCTCAATCCCAATCAAGCCACTGCATGCAATACATTGGTTCCAGAAAAAAAGATATCCATCTATCAACATGGCAGCATCACATGTCAAAGAGATGGTTCTGTATGGATTATTATTGTGATGAGGGAAAGGGACAAATAGATGTGATTGGATGCTGCTGTGAAGAGAGGAGCCAAATGCAACACTAACCACTCCATTTGCTGTGTGCTAAAATGAGGTGAATTGGAAACCACCCAAACTGAATAGGAGATGTTCAGTGAAGTGGTGCAATGTTGCTGGTTTAAGGTGTGATAGTGGTATGGAAAAAAAAAAGATGATGGAAGCTCACAGCAGGAGAAGTATGTTGCAGCTGTGTTGAATAGAACAGGGATACAGAGGAAGGAGGAGTCAAAAAGAAGTGGAAAGTGATGAGAACAGCCTTGGTAGACAGTGCAGAAGTGCTATTAGGTAGAACTAACATAAAGGAAACACCCTGATTGGTTCCTAGAGTCTGAAGACACCATCTTGCCTTTCATTCAGACTCGGATAAAGCTTATAACCAGGTGGCTCTCCAGCAATGACAGGCAAGACTTGACACAGTTCAGGATAGCCAGAGAGAAGCAAGAAGTGCAATAAAGGTCAAGAACGAATGGTTTGTGACAAAGGCTAAAGATGCTGAGTGCACAAGATTTGGTGGGGAAGGAAGTCTGGAAGTGTATTAGGGATTTGCAGCTAGAGTAGATGGATGGGCTGAAGAGTTGCCAGGGTTGTATGCATAGAGGATGAAGAGGGTAATACTTGTGTTACAGTGGCGGAACAGAGGGGAGATGGCGGAGACACTTCCAATTTGATGAGACAGAACTGAGTAAAGTAAGACAGAGACCCTGTGATGACAACTTGGGACGACCACCTGGGAAACTCGAAGTAAAAAGAGCCCTCGCCAACGTGAAAAATGATAAATCACCTGGTAAATCTAGCACCTCGGCAGAAATGATGAAAGCATGGCGACACAATTCCCCATTTTGTTGACATGGTCTTGGACATTTTGTCCTCTGTATGGCAGGAAAGGACTGTTCCCAAAGAGTGAGCTGATGCTATCACTGTACCAATTCCTAAGAAAGGCCATCTGAAAAGTTGTGATAACTGGTGTGGCATAGCTCTTCTAGATGTGGTAGGCAAGGTAGCTACCAGGATCAATCAGGGAAGACTTCAAGGCCTTGCAGAGAGAACGCTACCGGACTCACAGTGTGGGTTCCGCAAAGGACAAGGATGCACTGCTGATATGAACTTTGTGGTGAGGCAGTTAGTGGAGAAGGCAGTAGAACATATTGATAAACAGTTTGTGGTGTTTGTAGATCTGAAGAAGGCCTATGACTCTGTGCCTGGAGAGGCACTCTGGATGGCCTTGAAGAGATTGGGTGTGCCTGAGCAGCTCATACAAATAGTCAAGTCATTTCATGAAGGGATGAAGGCCAAAGTCAGGATTTGTGATGAGATGCTGGATGACCTTCAAGTGAGAAATGGACTGAGACAAGGATGCACTATGACCCCATCACTGTTCAATTTGTATGTATGTGTGTGGTGGCAGAGTGATGGTTAGAGAAGGTGAAAGCTGTTGATGGAATAGGGACTTGCTTGTTGTACAAGCTGGATTACACACTTCACAAGAGAAACCCTAGTAAAGCCAACCATACATGCTACAGAGAGTGACAGTTTGCTGATGATGTTGCCCTGCTCATGACAACATGCAATGCTGCAGAGGAAGCTTCCAAAACTTACCAATCTACGGCAAGGGATTTTGCTCTCACAGTGAGCATCCAAAAGACGAAGTTTATGGTCGCAGGTTGCAATGTTTCAGAAGCAGACTGACAAGGTATTGAAATGGAGGGTGGCACTATTGAGAACGCGGAAGACTTTCAGTACCTCAGCTCCATCATCTGTGAGAGTGGAAAAATAGATACATAGATTGATAAGTGATTTGCCAATGCACCTAAAGCGTTTGGTGTACTGAGGAGTGCAGTTTTCTCAGACAAGATTCTTACCACCACCACCAAAAGAATAGTATGTCATGCTTGTGTACTCTTAGTGTTGCTATATGGAGGGGAATGTTTGGTCCCACTCACATGTCATGTGAAGAAGTTGGAATCCCTCCACCACATGTGTATTAGAACTGTACTAGGCATTGCCAATCATTACCTCAGCTGAAGAAATCAGACAGCGATGGGGAGACAGTGAGACCATAGAGACCGAACTACATAAGAGAAGGCTTACATGGCTGGGATACGTGGCTAGAATGCCAGACTACCAAATGCCTAAGGTGACACTGTTTAGCTGGCTACCCAAGTCCCGTCCAGCTTGTGGTCCCAAGAGGAGGTGGAGAGATGCTGTGAAGAAGGGCCTGCAAGCTGTGACAGTCCCAGTGGAGAGATGGTATGAGGAGGCACTGAGCAGGAGGGAATGGTTAAGTGCCAATACAGAAGAGCCATCAGTACCTGCTACAGATAGACTCTAGGAAGCAACGTGGATCAAGAACAGTGCAGTGTGGAATCTGTAAGAAATGGTTTTGCAGAAAAGCAGATAAAGCAAGGCATAAATGCGTCGAAGAGCAAAATAAGCCAGTAGAAGATCAGCAAGGTTCAGCACAGAGTCCTATTGGTTTACAATGGTTTAGGAGTAGAGGGGGTTTGGCAGTTCACAATTGCCATTGCTCCAGTGAGACAGAAGAGGAATATTCAACTCAGTCATCTAGTGTGACATGTAGTGTGTGCAATAGAAGTTTTAGTAGGCAGGCAGATTTAAAGAGGCAAAAGTGTAAGGAGGATACCAATTCATCTACAGAAAGGTTCAGTACAATGCAAGGAATGTGACCGATGGTTCAGGAACAGAAGCGGCCTAGCAGTACATAAATACAGACCAGGTCCCACACTATCATACGATGTGACTCACCCTCAGAACCCTTCCTTTACATTGGAAGGGCCACATAACCATTTTATTGGCAATGAAAGTCAAGGTTAAGGTGTGTGTGTGTGTGTGTGTGTGTGTGTGTATGGTATAGTGGTTGTGTCCTTGACTCAGGGCCTGAGGTCCTCCGTTCAAGTCCCACTCTGGCAAGTTTCCCTCTGGCTTTTCATTCTCTGCCTCCCACCATCCCACATGTTCACCCAGCTGTAATTGGGGTACCTGACATTTGCTGGGATGCAAATTCAAGGCCTTTTCTCATAAAACAGGATTAGTCTTGGTTATTTGTTTGAACTCACACTCTGTTACCTCTTTGGGAAAGGTGAAGGTACTTCACTAGGCGAAAACCAATTTCCTGCATGTCGCACACTGTAGTAAATGTACCAATCATACACCTATACCTATACTACATGATAGAACCAAATTTCATACAGTTATGAAATGTGGCTCTATCCTACGTAGGATAGGTGTAGGATTGGTACATCTACTACAATGTGGGTCATGCAGGAAATTTCAGTTTTAGCCTAGTGCTTTACATCAATGCTAAGTTTTTGTTATTGTTCATAAAAGTACTTCTTATAACCCTTGACTCTCTGATAACTTCTTCACTAAATATCAAACTGAGTTTCCTTATTGTAATGAGTTTCACGTGTAAATTGATTACATATTTTTCCTTTTTGCTAATTTTGCCTTTCGTGTACAAAATTCATGCAAAATACAAGTTTAAGGTATCTAAATTTACCTGAAGTATATAAAAGAAAAATTTCTCAGGCAACAATCAATTCTGCTCTATGTTTCAATTGTTTATTCAAACTTGATAGCTAAAACAGTAAACTTTGTTTGACAGTTTAACAAAAAAAAAAAAAAGATTTGTCATCACATTGACTATATAATATATAATGACTGATTTACTATTAAACACATTGAGTAGAAATATTGATGTGATAGTGTTTTCATTTGGGTAAGAAAGATATAAATTATTGTGATTGTGCCGTATCACACAGTTTTCTCTAAAAATTTAAACTGCAAATATCCAGAAATTAACCTACAAAATTTAAACTATTCTATGTAACTTTATTTTAAAAATGAAGAAGTACTGAAAATTTAGCTTTAAGACTAGATTGATTCTGTGGGAAGCGCATATGAATTAACATGCCAACCAAATTTGAAGATGGAATACGTTCATTATTGTAATACTTGAAAGAGAGTCAATTGAAGTGATAACCATCACTTGATTGCATTTGTTTAGAACAATAAGAAGTAACTAGCTACACATAACAATAATAATGTACTATTAATTTTACTAACTATAGTCACAACAGATGAATCAGCAACGATAAACAAAATAAGAGTAGATTAGCTAGTTTGTCTTGTCCAGATAAGGAAGGCACAGAAAATTGAGCCGGATGCACGTACATGTGGATAACTTCTGTTACTGAAGTAGCTATGTAATAATCCAGCCAGCCATTCCTTAGTTGCAATAGCTAACCCAGTAAATGGATGTGGTATAAAATGTTAGCTATTAATTATAATACAAATGCTCTTTAGTTTGCTGGCCTTCATTAAAAATAAATGCTCTACTACTAAGCATTTTGTACAAGTATAATACTAGAATTGGGAAGGCAAAATATAAGACATTGTCAATGCTGTCAAGGGTGGCAGACAAACTGCCATTGTAACAAACATAAAGGTAATTACAGATTAATACAATAAGATGTGGGTAAGTAGCTTATGTGTTACCAAAAACCATTCCTCGTATCTTACAGCAAGGGCCTGCCAGACTTTGCCTAAACATTTTGAATTATTCTTTTCTTTTTTTAATCCATTAATTCCAAAATAAATTGCATATTATTCCATAAAATTCTCAAATTATTCTAATTACAAGTAAATGTCCTATAGTGTATTATTGCATACAAGTTTAGGCATAATAAAATGAGTGATTGAGTCATTACCATTGCATTAAATCATTATGGGAGACAATCTTCCAGTGTAAACCTTTGTGACTCATCAGTAACCGTTTATAAAATGGTAAAAATGCATTTCGCTGTTGCTGAAGATGTTTGAATTAACAGAAACATTAGCACTCTTTTGATGTGGTAGGTCTTTTGCATACCTTTTCTGCTACACACCTAGCTGGGTCCTGAGTGGAACAAATATTATATTCAACTGCTGCACAATATATTGTATAGTCCTCACCACTGATGCAGTCACTTTTCAGAATAACTCCCCAGACTCAATCATAATTTTCCATAGTTTTTAGTAAAGAGACGGCCATGTCCTGATCAATGTTATTCTGTGACAGATTTACAGTTAATCCTTTAATAAAAGTGAAAACATCTTCAGGAAAATCCACAATCGTTGGCAATGAAAAATCTAAAACAATACCCATTAGCCCTAGCTACTTCAGATCTTTACAATTGTTGGAATGGGCCACATAATCTACAATAGACATTACTTTCGATATACCAAGTGTATTTCCAGACAAATTCAAGTAGGAGAGTGATTTAAAATGTGAAATTATTGCTAATGGGTCTCTTTCACAATGGTTGCGTGACAGACTTAAAGTCTTCAAATTACAGTATTGTGATGAATTGGTGTCTGGCAGAATGAGATCTCTTCTGAATACAGTGGAGTCAATGATACTATCTTCCCTGAGATAGTCAAGTCTATTGCAAGAAGACAAATCAAGATTTAGAGTATTTCCTTGTAGTACTAGTGATAGAGCTTCAACACCTGCATTGCTAATAGCATTCTGCGATAAATCAATTGACATCAGTGTGAGGTTACCTTTGAGTCCTCTAGCTACAGCCATAGCTCCTTCATCACCAATGTTATTACTACCCAGATAAAGGTGTTGCAAATTCCAGTCTAGTGGTCCTCATGTGAATGGCCCCTCCATATTTCTTGATTAAGGATATGTGCTCCTTGTGGCTTAGATTAGACAAGTGGTAAGCTGCTAAAAACTCCTGTAATATCAGGTGAAGAAAGGAATAGCTTTTTAAATACCCACTGACTAGTCCAGCTGTAATATCTGTAGTAACTAGCCCAAGAGAGTGTGCCTCATCATTTTGTTCTAGGCCTGACCGTCCAGGTCTTCAAGAGACTGAAGTTGTACATATTTATGTTTGCCTAAAAGTTGACGAAGAATAATAGATATTGTAAACAGTTCATAGATTCGAGTCTGTGTGTCTGGGAGATAGTCTGGCTCAAAGTTGTATATATAACATATAATAGCACAGTTGACAGGAAGATAGCACAAGTCCAGTACTCCAGGGTGAGAAGAAAGAAACCGTTGAAGTTTCTCAGGGTGACATATATCGGCGCTAGATGAAAGGAAGGGATAATTGCTGATATATTCTGATATTTGACTCTTGCTAAACCCAAACACTTCTATTGTTTTGTAGGATTCATCAACAAGTGCAAATACAATAGATGCCTCTTGATTAGATATGAAAGTAACTCCTTTTCCATTCACGTTCAACAACAATTCTCACTGGGATTTTTTTTGTCCATGTAGCTAAGTTTATTTAGCAAATTATTCAACATAGTGGCTATATGGTAAAAATAAAAAAATAAAAAATAAAGAAGCTAGTACCATGCTTAAGTAGTTCAGCCACCATGTCAAGCAATAGATAGCTAGTGATATATGATTATTAACTATGACTCAGCAACTAATATCCCCTAAATTATTTTAGATCAAACCATTTGGGGCACCAAACTTTATCTTTAGTTAATAGCTAGACATTTTAGTTTTGATCAGACCTCCCAATATAGGTAGCAAAGAATAACTCTATTAATGGTTGTGGTGGGAAGGAGATGTTCAGGTAGGCTGTCACCAGAGTTAGGTTCCTTACTAGCAGTTAAGGCTAAGCTATATACATCATCCAGAGCTAGCTAGTCAGGCTAATGCACCCAGTAACTCGATGGATCAGGAAGTTAATTCACATAAGCAAGATAGAACTACAGAGGAAAATGATGTAACTAGAAGTGTGTACAAGTGATCAAGTTACAAATGAAAATTGATGAATGGTTTTGCTAATTAGGTGTTGGATACATGAATGCATATTTGTCCATTCTCAGAACTGTTTTATTAAGTAATTAGTGTAGTATCTCTATGACAAGTGGTGTGGTTGTACCACAATGGTTTTTCATAATGCTAAGATTATGAGCACAAAAGTCTGTACTGTTGATTTAATCTACTGTACAATTGTACAAATTAAAGCCCTAGCCCTAGCCTTTGCTCTAGCCCTGTTAGGCCCTTAAATACTCAATATACATTCAAACTGTGGCCCCATAGTTACCATACAGAGGCCATTATGACATCTTACCACCAAGAGCCATTGCAAGCTACTTGATTGGTTAGAAAGTTGACAGTAATTTCTCAAAATATCCTGTTATTGCACAGTTTCAGTCCAAGTTCATGGAATTGCATAAACAAAATGTTTAGTTTAGAACGATAGCATAACATAGTTAAATAATAACAGCCCTGTTCTTTTTAGTATCAGTTTCACTTAGCTCTCCATACGGGAGGAACAAAACAATTCTCTCAAGCAAGCCCTTTCTATGATTAAATGTTTATGATGTAGATGATAGTAGTTGAAACAGTTTCATATTACTAATAGCCAATGTGGTCACCAGATATGCATGTCATTGAATTGAAATATGCACTGCTCGATGATTGTCAATTTACTGGTATATATTATACTGAGGGTTTACTGACAATTTACACTGTGTAAACGAACTGTATATGGTGTACCCAGAACACAAGCATGGTAAACCAGAAGTTTACTGATAGTTTACTATAAAGTGCTCCAGACCTGATTTATTATCACTTTAGTAAAACATCATTCTTCAGCAGTGTATAGCTACCATTGACACATTGTGGAATACATATGATGGAGTATCTGGAATACATATGATGGAGTATCTGAGCTGGAAATTGATGTTGTGCACCTAATGAAATCTGATTGTAAACGCAGCATACACTCTGATTTCATAAAAACAAACTATGCAATATCATAAAGGAAATAATTGAGCGTTCATAGTTGTTTATTTAGAGACTATACTTTCACATAATCAGGTATCAATGTAAGCATTGCACATATGCAAGTGTAAACATATATTTTGACCTTTAAACTTGGATGTGTGATCTTGTGTGGCTTTTGTATGCCATTCAAATAGAAGTCTAATAAAATCAAGATTTCAGTAATTGAAAGACATAGTTAAAATCATGAAGGTTCATCAAATAATTCTATTTTGCTATTATTGTAGAACTGTTTATGCCTTCAGTGGAAATCGTCTAAATACAACAGAGTTACATCAGTTAGAAGAAAAGAATTCTACAAGTTTTTTAAAGTGCTCAGCTGGTAGTAACCAATGCACAGCATGGAAGTATTGTGATCTCAATAGACAATGTAAATGTGGCAGGAGCCCATTTGATATGATTAAATGTTTACCAGATGGAAATTTAGTGCTTGAAACTTGCACTTGTGCTACTTATGATAATATAACCAATACTACTCAGCTTGGTAAATGCCTTTACAACTGTGAACGTCATGGAAATAATTACTTCAGTAGTGCTTATAAAATATACTCGCAAGATCCAAACGAGCTAAACGAAGCCCTATGTGACAAGTTCAACAGAAGAGGGAGTCTCTGTGGTAGCTGTAAAGATGGCTACTACCCACTGGCTTATTCCTACAACATGACTTGTGTGAGATGTGAGGACACTTGGTACAACTGGGTGGAGTACCTGGTTGTAGTGTACCTGCCACTCACTGTGTTCTTCTTCATCATTCTCTTCTTCCAAGTCAACATGACATCATCTTATTGGATAGGATTTGTAATTTTTTCTCAGGCTATAAGTTTCCCCATGATGAGTCGCATAGCAGAGCTTTCTTACCATACTGGTAGACATTTTAAAACCATAACTGAAATTACGTTGTCACTCTATGGTATTTGGAACTTGGAGTTTTTCAGAGTGTTGAACAATTCAACTTGTTTGAGACTGAATTTTCTTGTATTAACTGCACTTGACTACCTTTCTGGACTCTATCCTTTGATTCTTCTTATTTTAACATATGCAGGAGTACAACTATACACTGCCAATATTAAGGCTATGGTAGTAATATCTAAGCCAATTCGCATTCTATTCATGAAATTTCGATCAAATTTTAGAGTGAAGTCTTCACTAATAGATGCCTTCTTGACATTTTTCCTTTTGTCTAGCATGAAACTGTTCAATGTTTCTGGAGATTTGCTTATCCCTGTACCGATATATAGTCTCAATTCTGATGGAAGTATAACCACCTCCAACAGGCTCTACCTGAATACTGATACAGTGTAGTTTGGTCAAACTCATTTTTTCTATGGCTTACTGGCAGTACTGGGATTAATTGCCTCGATCCTTGTTCCCATTTTATGCCTAGGGCTTTATCCATTCAGCATTACTCAAAGAGCTCTAGCCTACCTCCCTAGGCGCTGGCAAATAGTGCTACACACGTTTGTGGACTCTCTTCAGAGCTCGTTTAGAACAGGCACAGAAAGCAGCTGGACTGGAGACTACCGTTGGTTCTCAAGTGTATTTTTTATTTTTCGAGTTGTGTTGCTGTTTTCTTACTTTGTCAGCCAAAGTGCTATGTATTTTGCTCTTGCTTCTATCGCCCTAATCCTATTAGGCACTTTGATCACAGTCTTGCAGCCATTTAAACCCAATGACAGCCATAGCTTCTTAACTCCATCGTTTCTACTATACTTGTCTTGCTTCTACATCTGTATTATTGGAGCTGATATAGCCAGTATTAAAGATCCTTACTATGTGGTAGTCTTCCATACCCTTGCTACTTTCACTGGGCTTACACCTATTTTGTATTTGAGTTTTATAGTAGCGCACTGGCTGGTGAACACAATAAAGAAAAGGATTAATTAGAGAGCCATGTGCGTAAAGAAAAACTTCAGTTTTGTTATTATTGTCTCAATCATCGTGAGGTCTCATTACAAATGCACTTGTATGTTTAAACAAAATATTTGGAAAGACAAAGCAACTTACATAGTAATAGCATTTCACATCTATAACATTATTAGCCCTTGGAAAATGACTTTGAAAGTATTACGGGGGAAAATGTTTGAAATTGAAAAGTTTTTTTCCGTTTTATTGTTATTATTTTGGTTGTTTGTTTGTGTTCTGTTTTACCACATTTAATATTCTAAATTCAAATAATAATAATAATAGCACTACATTTGAGTTTTAAAAAAGCAAGAGGAAAGAACTGAAAGATTAATGTATACGTAGCTCATACTCAGCTTTTTTAATGTTGTGTAGCTAATTGAATTTATTAATTAGTGTTGTAAATATAGCCAGACTAGCTTGTTTGCCATTTGTGCTGGAGTACGCCACTACAGTTTAAATAATCAGGGCATCTTGTAAGGAAACGATAAGCCTCATAGCAGCAAGTCAAAATGGTAAAGATTGCCACCTTTAGTACGTAAACCTGAACTGTGCAATATAATGGCGGCAGGGCGATAGAGTGAGTGAATGAGAAACTACTTTAACTCTCACGCGCATGCAGGGCTGAAAAGGTCGACACTACAGTGAGCGCTGCTATGCAGCTATCAACTGTAAGTACGCCTGAAACCAACAAAAAACAGCAACAACAAAAATATGTGCCCTAAGTGTGCGTGTAAGTTGCATGTCAGAAAGTCCAAATGTTCTTGTGGTTATCACACTTGGGTTTTATTGGTTGATATGCTGAAAAGTCACTTCAGCTTGTCGGGATTGATTCCTCACTTTGTAAGATTAAAGTTGTCTACACTTATCCATAGCTAGTAGCTATACATAGATAGATATAATAAAAATTGTATATTTATAAATTGAACAAAAACCATTATTGTTATAAACTGAAAATTTAAGAACTAGCTATTTTTATTCAACACTAAGTTACATTGTTTGTAAATTATTGCTTCTAACAAACTAATCAGTGCTGAGGGTTTGCACTTTTTGTGCACTAGTTACTTCATCAGTACTCTGTCACTACTGCTTTATACAGACTGAAAGCAACTCAACACCAAAAAAATTACAATTAGTGTGTGGGTTACCCTTGCATGCCTACTACCCATAGAGAAAAAAGTGAATAAATTTTTGCACTAAGTTTCAAATCTGTTTGGCACTCATCCCAATACATCCGACAGACTCGTGATATTTTGCAGTATTCAAAGTATAACATATTTATCATGTACTGAACTCAAGTACTCCCATAGAGATTAATACAAATGAAACTACCCAAATATTTTCCCATATTGCGTCCCCTTGGGCATTCTAACAAGTGTTATTGCGTCCCCTTAGGCTAATTTTATATTTTTAGGTTTTTTGTTAAATCTTAATAATAATACATTAATTTGATATATCTGTCTATTGCTATGTAGGTATGTATGAATTGTAAATCACTTCATTTGTGGTTGTGTGTCGTTAGGTGCAGCGGACATTGTGGTGAAACTTTGTGTTTGTGTTGCTGTAGGAAAACCAATATTTATTGTACAATTGGTGTTTGTTGCTCCAGCAAAGAAGGACTGAGCACTTAATCTTGGTTCATAGTACCACTCGATTGTGTTGTAGGGTATGAAGAAGATGGATTAGTTTCAGGCTTTTTGTATGAGCTCAAGACATGAGAATTTCCTTTTGCTGTTGTAATGATGCTTTTTTTATAGCTATTTAGACTTTGTAGATTTTTATGCCCAGTAGTTGGATTATCTGTGTTTCTGGTACACTATTCTTGGTAAGACATGTAACCATTGTTTTTCGAGCTGAATGATTTGTTTTTTTTCCCAGACAATCCAGCACTTGCAGCCACCCTTTTCATTATTGTATTGATTCTATCCTTCCCCATCTTCTGTTTTTTGTACCAAATGTCATCATTGGAGTAATTGTAGTTCACAGCCAGATAAAATGGGGATTCCGATTTGCACATTTCAACTGGACGCTTTTGAAGAAACTTTTCAAAAATACGTAAGGGACACCGAGAGATATTGTTGGGGGAGTTCCACATTTTGGGTTTGAATTGGCGACTTGCATTTGTTTCACCTGAACGTGTCTTGGTATCTCTTTCATTAAATTCAACATACTTGAAACCATCTGGTGTAGAGTGGATACATAAATCACCATATGTAAGTTTATAATGTTCATCTCTTCCACGCATCCCCATATGCAGCGTGAGTAAAAACCAAACAGTATTGAGTAGTACCTCTGGACTGGAGTCCCCCAAAGATCCACTGGTCCACATCGAGTCAATGTCATCCATTTCCAATGTTTCAGCAGCATTGTTCTTATTTCCTTTCCCCTTTTTTTTTTAAGCATTTTACGAGCTGCTTTCAACTTTTCTCGAGAGGATGAAAAACGAGTGTCACGGATGATGCTATAAGGCTTTCGTAATTCTTGGGTTAAATGACGATCCAAACTTCTTTGAAAAGAAGTGAGAGTGTCAGGTTCATCAATGAGTCATCACTCTTCCTTACTTTGCAAAAGAAATGTCCTAATAATCTGTCTAGTTCAGTAGGTGGAATTTTGCCTATTTTTCTACACTCACCAACAGATTCACACCAGCCGTACCACTTCCTCAAGTCGGATATTGTTTTCTTCTTTGTGTTACAATTTTTTTGCTGGTCCACAAACATTTCCAACTCTTCATCGTCCAAACACACAGAATAAGATGCTTCTTCTACATGCTTAGTTTCCTCCGTTTGTCCGTTAGTATAGACTGGATTAGCAAGAGTTGGTTTTATAGGGAGTTTCTGTAAATATTCAGATTGTTTCTCAATCATTTCAAGAACTTCATCATCAAAATAATCCTGTAATGAAATATCTTCAGCCATAACAACATTAGCTTACTGGTTTAGCTCCAGAAAAATTGTCGTTGCTAAGATTAAGTTGGCGCATGCGCACATGATAAAACTGCATATAATGTAGTTATTGTTAAAAACATGATACTCAAAATTAATTTAAAAAATAACTCCAAGGGAAAACTTAATTATTTGTGGAACCCAAACATACAATAACAAATGCCATTAAATGTGTTCAAGATAAACCTGCAATATCCACTACATTCTTAAAAGGTACTAAAAAAACTATTTTGAGAATGTCCTTTTAAATGTACTATGTATATTAGCTAATGGACAGTTGATGACTCAATTTTGAAATAGTTCTCTGGATGGAAATTAAACCCCTAAAATAGTGACTGTCCAGCAGTGCAGTGCTGAGCTCATCTGACATCACCAAGAGATTTCTCCTCAGCCAAAAGTCCACCTTGACTCCATATCAGCAGGTTGGACTTGCCAACATGGTGGAGTGGCTTGGAAGTTCTTACAGCACCAGTGAAACTGCTTATGTGACTACTACCATCGGGTTCAAGTACGCCGCCATGATGCTGTGGTGCCTGCCGTCCATGCTGGAGTGGGCAGACAACAACCAATTAATTCCTGACAAAGCCATTCATTTCAAAAAGCCAGTCATGATTCTTTACCAAAAAGGAAACTATGTTAGATATTTGGAACATGGTGCATTCCAGAAGTACCTTTCACCAGTGCTCTCTGCTTCGTTCAGTCAACACATGCAGCGATGGCCTTTTAGAGAGAGACAACACAGAGAATCACTACATCTCTTCTGCAGATTATCCTCTAGACACCCTAGGGAAAGTACAAATGATGAAGTCAGTACCTGACCATGATCTCCAGGACATACAATATGTCAAAGCCACTATCTTGTGGAAGTAAAGTATCTCATCCTAATTCCATTGAACATGGTGATGCCACAATCCTGACAGTGACTGAGGATTTCATGCATAGCGAGCTAAAAACAATTACCGTGAAGTAATTTTGACTTCATATTTATCACAAGTTTACACTACTTTCATTTTAAGTAAGGGTAAGTCTTTTTAGTTTTGTTTTACATGTTAGATAGCCTTACACTATTATTGTATAATATTTGAACACTGGCTTAATGTATGTAATTGAGGGGCTCAGTACATTCAAATGATTTCTGGTCGATGAGACACAATAACATACTAGAAAATGCTCGTGTAGCATTGGTTGGGCGAGCGAGCGAAGTTCTGGGGAAATGTTGACACTTTCAATTGCATTGGGGTCGTTTGATTTGAATTTGCATTGGTTTTCTTCCTGCAGGTTGCCAAATCTGAATTCGCCATATGCGCAAATGGAATGCGCTCGCGTTTAAACGACCACGTATTCAGGATGCGCAAATGGAATGCGCTCGCGTTTAAACGACCACGTATTCAGTTTAAACGACCACGTATATGCGCGCGCGTTTAAACGACGACGTATATGCGCGCGCGTTTAAACGACGACGTATTCAGGATTTCCATAGACTACATCTTAGAGTTGCTCGCTCGCTTCGCTCGCTCGCCAATTAGCAATAAGGAATTTTAATATTGACATTATCTTTTGTTCTTGCACTTATCCTACCAATACTGAAACTAAATTGATTAATTTTAATTACCTCTTTACTAATCTTGTTTGCAGACTAATTTAGCTCAAGTAATTATTTTAATCTCATCTACATAATTATTCTATTAATCATTATCCAATTCAAAACATAAAATGGCATGTTCAATTATTGTAAATGTGTTTTTGGAAGATAATGAATTGAATTTGCCACCAAAACTCAAAATGAAATAAATGGCTATGTTGTGGTGTGAGAATGACATGCTGAGGAATTGTATGTGTCCAAGGACACTTACATTTGGATCAAATAATGTACTTTACAGTATTTTTAATATCTTAGTTAACTTAAAGCTATTTTTTGCTACAATATCTTGCTTTTTTTACTTGTCCAAATATACAAGTGCAAGTAGCTAATTTTATTAGTCCAGATAATTTCATTACAGTTTAAAATATAGGAAGGCAACAGATACAATATAGCTACACCAAATGAGGAGAAATGTAACTTCTCCAACTCACACCAATGATCATGCTAACATCTAGGCATTGGTTGCACCAAAGGAAGTCAATTTTAGAAGAAATCCACTTGACTCTCTACATGAAACTACCCCTGAACATGTTCAAGGTATTAGTAATATTTGTTACATTTTTAACTCTTACATCTGAATTTACATGATGTAATTTAATAAATCAGAACAGTATGGCGACGATAATTAATTCTTCCAGCCTTCATACAAATTATTGTGTAATTTTACAGTGTGCCAAGCCATCTGTCGTTTGTCAGAGAACATTTAGCTAGCTGTTCAAGTCAAGGTCATGGAATTTCTTAATAAATCTAGATGTGTTTAAGAGCAGATAGGCATGATTCAGCTGTAGCTGTTGTTACAGGAGTTCTGTCAAAGATCTATGTTTGACCTTATGTTTTGACCTCATGCAATGGTATTACCCTGCGATTGTGCAAGAAAATGTGGACCGCATAAATGCATGTGCATGGCACTCTCTTATGGATGTAGAAGTGGATGATTGAGGCTTCAGTTCATTATGACAAGTACATATACAAATCTTCCTTATTTTTTGCATCATTATTCATGTGAACAAATTAATGTCCAGTTAATTTATTGTGGTGATGTGTTATAATGCAATTTCACTTTCAACTAATAATACGGCATTAAATAAAAATATCACCAATATTATTATGTGGAAAACCCATAGTTCTATGCATCAATAACATTACACTAGCAATTTTTTCTTCACTAGTTCTTTCCATAGGTAGGAGTATCTGAGGTATATCATGATACTCCTCAGCATAAGTTGAACTTTTGATTCAGAATGAAATAAAAATAGAATACACAATCAAACTGGTACACATTGGTTGATTTGGAGGCTCTTTATCCCACGTTGAACCTATTGATTTTTTCATGCTATTTCTCTTGAAAACATGCGATCTACAATTATCCATTGGCACACAAAGGTGTGAGCTATGCACTCAATTGAAAGCATTCTTCTTGATTTATCACATTAATTAAAAATGATGTAAACTTATTCCAGTGATTATACAATATGCTAAATATTGATAATTTCATTAACGAAGCAAAATGATAAAGAGTAATAATAGTAATTAAGGGTTGTTTGACAGTAGTTGTATTTGATGGACCAGGGCTAGAAAGAGGTCCATAGCAACAGCAGCATCAGAGAAATGCTAATGAGAGTTGTAGCTGAGCTACTATCACACTGCGATGGAGGAGTGTAGGGACATTTGGCAGATGTCGTAGCTGAGCTACTATCACACTGCGATGGAGGAGTGTAGGGACATTTGGCAGATGTCGGTGAAATGGAGAAGTGATTGAACTTCATCTAAAAATAATGACAAATAGACATTTGATTTCTTAGATTAAGTCAAAAATTTAATTTGGAATTATTTACAGTACTAATATACAACAAATATTTTCTCCATTCTCATTTTTTTTAAATTTACTACTAAATGTGGCATAGATAAACCTTTGTGAAGGAAACTATAGTAATTCCTCCTAAGTTTCTAAACTTACGAAGTCTTTTAGACACAGCTGTATGCTTGGGTTGTTTCTACCGGCTATTTGCAGGCTGCTTGCCAACTCAGGACTCCAAGACACGCCCTCTAGCAACTTGTTGATAGTTTTGGCATTAGAGACACCAAAAGTTTCAAGACCTTGCTTGCCAATTAAATCTGAGTAGTTTCTAGAATTATTCAAAACAGAAGGGGGAAAAAACACTTCAAGTCAAAACATTCAATACCAGTCTTTGATAGTTTCCATGAAGTATTTTTGCCTCTTTTAAGGCATCTATAAGATAATAAAAGCAGGCATGTTCCTTGTAAGACAAGACTAATATTAATTAAAGCTATAGAGTGTGTTGTTCTCAGAATAGCAAAACTATTTTGTTACTTACAAAACTAGTCTTAAGATAGTACTCAGATAAGCTAAGTTCTTCTAGATACAGATGATTATGGTATTCTTAAGCTGGTAAGTTAAAACTTAACACATGCTACAACTTGCCTTATCTCTGTCCTCTGCAGAGGGGCATATGCTAGTGGAGGGACTGGCATGCTCGTGCAAAGGCTCAGATTTTGTCTGGGATAGTAAAACAGGAATGTCAGACACATCTCCTCATTGATGCCTTCTCCACCCTGGAATACATCATTTGCGTGCACATATTAGTTGCAATCACAAAAGAAATAAAGAATGAACTTACTAGAGTAGCTGTTTCTCTTTTGCTGGAGTTATAAGTGCATTGCAATGATAATGTGTCTCCCTAATAAAACCAAACATATATACAGCCAGATTACATTTAAATTATCTTGTTAAGGAGGCTTGTTATTCATCTTCAATGATGCTCACACGTTTATTGTAGGAACTGTACATGAACTTTTATGATTGATTAGGTTATAAAGTTGATATAAATCAGTCAGCCTGTTCCCATGACACCACTTTAACCATAGAAAGGAATAACTCACTGGCATGACTTTTCTCTCCTCTGGAAATTTGTTCACTTGCTGTCAAAAAGAAAACAAGAGCAGAGACAGTGACACATGAAATGACTCCACGCACACAGAAACCAGTCATGCACACACTGTTACCATGTTTCAATGACTACCCACCAGTATCTAAGGAAACAGCATGGAATTCTCTGCATACCTGGTAGTCAGTGTCATAGTTGGTATTGAAATCAACATATGGTAGCTCCTCAGTGCCACCACAGGAGCTTGTCTGGCGAAAATGTCTCAATATAAGAGATCTCCCTGTAAGGTAGCCAGCGTGAAAGATTAAGTTCTTTGTGTGTTGATTCAGCAGTACTTACCTAACAAATGAGTGTGGAGCAGTCCACCAAATATGTTTATTCCTTCCTTTGGAAAAAACTGTAACATAAAGTAGTGAGATAACAACATAGAGTGATGGTGGTAACTTTTTATGATGACATTATAATCACACTAGTATAACAATGTGTGGTGTTCATAAAAAAAACTCAAATTCAAAATATAAGAGCTAAAAAATAAAGTTTCAAAGCACCTTTGGAATCACCTCAAAGATTTAATCCAAAATATTGGCACAAACATTATTCTCTTATATTATTGGTGAGACTTGTAGTCTTTATCTGTTGGAACAAAAGAGCACAAATATGCTATTCAGAACATCAAATGCAATATTTGTTCATTCAATGGAACATGGATACTTGCTAGCTGGGACAAAGTTGAAGAATTAGAAGGGGAACAGGATTTAAAGAATCCATTAACATAAAAAATAAAATAAAAAAAATAAAGAAAGAATTAGCCTAGACTCAGAATTCAACATTAGTCCAGTTTGGAGCAACATTATGGAGTGACAGAGTTTGTGTTCCTATTCTTAAATTTCTTCTTTTTTATATTCTGTTAATATCTTCACTCTTCAGTTGTACATTTCATTTACACATTATTTTTTGGCTGCATTCCCCAACCTTTCCATTAAATTTTCCCAAATGCCTACAAGCTAAAACTATATACAAAATAGCAAAGTCATACTTTCATTTTATTTTATTTTTATTTTCTCACTTTTTTTTTTAAGTCACTGATGAAGGCTCCACAGAACCAAAGTGTTTATGATTATTAATGGAAGTTGAAATAAATATTATTTAATAGCTACATATTTTACGTAGTAAAAATGGATCTCTATGAAATAATTAATTCTCTTCTGCCATGCTCACCCCCCCCCCCCCCCCCCCCCTCATTTTTACAACAAACAATTGACTAACCAGCTTGGTGCAGTTGCCGTGGCAATACCCATCGACTTCATAAGTACCTGCCTGAGGGGGAATGAGCATGTTTGAGGTGACGTGATGCCCTACGGCTATCACTCCAGCTTTATGTTTGGGAACCACTCGGCTATAGTGAAATACCATACCAGAGCTGTCCATGTGACCTACAAGGCAGAATCATACATTAACCAATTAATACTTGTATGGGCTAATAAAAACTCATTCTGTGACGATTAACTGGTTATTGAATTGGCATCAAATCCTCCTTGAATTGATGACGCGTGAAAGAATATGCTATAGTGTGACTAGTATAAGGCAGTTGCACCGTCACATCAACTAATACTGGGAATTTGAGGAGGAAATACAACAAGATGTTACATTTTAGAGTCAAGTAGCTATTTAAAATAAATTCTGAAGGAAACAAAAAAAAAACAACCATTAATGTCTCTACCTCTGCAACTGAGTGTGGGATTAAATTTCTTGTTTGCACTTGATGCTGGAGAGTAGAAAACTCGAATAAAATTGATCTACTATGTTTGCATTTAGCTGATCCTTTTTATAAGTGACATTACTGCAGTCTAATGCAGGACTTATATATTCTCATTAGCCAGCAAACAACTTTCATTAATATTTCTGTGCATTGTATTTAACTTCTAGAGATTATTCTTTCAATTTGTATGAATAGATTTGTTTTTAACTTAACAAGTTATCTGTATGATATTAAGCAGTGATCCATTTATCAGAACAGGCAAAACCCAAGCCAATGTACAGAATTAGCCTACCACTAATTTGTTCCTGGTTGTCGTAGTGAATTTCCAGCACTGCATACTCCAGGGAGTCCATTGGTCCTATGGGATAGGCTACACCCTCAGGGTATGAAAACCCCTACAGTAACCAAAAACAACAAAAAGAGAATAATCTCCTAGCTATTCCTAGTAGTAATAATAGTAGTAGTAGTAGTAGTAGTAGTAGTAGTAGTAGTAAGTAGTTGTAGTAGTAGTAGTAGTAAGTAGTAGTTATAGTAGTAGTACATAGTAAGTATAGTAGTAGTTGTTGTAGTAGTAGTAGTAGTAGTAAGTAGTAATAGTAGTAAGTGTAGTAGTAGTAGTAGTAGTAGTAGTAGTAGTAGTAGTAGTAGTAGTAGTAGTAGTAGTAATAGTAGCAGTAGTACAATTTCATAACATTCCATTATTACTAATTCTTCAAAATATACATAAATTAAAATTTTTAATGTAACAACTCTTAGACAATTCAACTCTGATCAGTCTTCTTCAGTGATCGATGTTACATTCAAAATAAAAAATGCTCTTCTGAACATAACATCAACCACAGAAGACTGGTCAGAGTGGAAACGTCTGAGTGTTATGGACTTATATCATCTATACCTTTTTTTAAATTTATCTATATAGTAGTAGTAGTAGTAGTAATAGTAGTAGTAGTGTATTATAACAATAACAATAATGATAATGATAACAATGATACGCAAGTAACTTATACTTCTTCCTCACAGTGCCTCCAATGGCCCAGCCTGACATGACATTTGTCCCTCTGCAACTTTGTATTTCTGCAGGTGATATATCACACTCCATGCTAGAGTTCTTCAATGCTTCTGGAGAAGAACTGGTGAGAAATGGGCACTGATAGACGAGCATATGGTGCACAAATGGCTCACTTCCTTTCTGTATATTTGGTTCAAACTATAGCAACAGCAAAACAGTGAGTTCAAGACTTTAAGCTATCAACAACATATTTGGAGAAGTTATTTACACATGAAAACCCACTTTATGAATATAGCGATGCTCATCAATTGGAATCTTGACCACCTGACACCAATAAGTAGTTTTAGAACTCGGCATTTCCACATCCTAATTTGCCAAATACAGGAGGGAAAATGCATGGAACACACTTACATAAATTATGATAAAGTTTCTAACACGAGCTCCGAGGATGAAGTGAGATGATCCCTGTGGTGTACTTCGCACTTTCACCTCTCCCAGCAGATTGATGGGGAACGAACCTTTGTGGCTGTGCTTTGCCAAGTGATCCGGACCAGTTGGAGTATCCCCATCATACATGCTCCAAACCATGAAAGAAGTGCTAGTCTACAAGACGCAATTACAGCAAGAAGACTCATGGATGAATTTTTAGTACAACATGGAGATCAATAATTGAAAAATAAAAAGGAAAAAGACTCTTAAAATTTTAGTTTAATACTACTTTTGAATTTTCTATTAAAAGTTAATATAGCTATACAATTTTTTTCCTAGGTTACTGTCTACAAACAATATATTATGGTACCATGACCGTAAAACTAGTCCTTTCTTGTTTTTGTCTGTTTAGTTTTGTTTTTTGCTAGAATCTTTAATATTATGCCTCATACAATTAATCTAAATGAAGACAAAGCATTGAGACAATCATAACTAAATGATTATGCTACTTCTCAAGAAACGTTATTAAAGCCAATCTCTGGCACTTACTGTTATTGGTAAATCCTGGTTATCACAGGTTGTAAGCTTTCTCTCCACTTCAATAATTGTATGGCCTTCAAAGACTTCACCAGACAATAGTTTCCAGTCTTGGTTTGTGTCTACAGCAGGTAAACTTAATTGTGTGGCAAAGCGATCCTGTACAACACAATGATGCTATTCATTTATTTGAAAACTTAGATCATTGATATTACTGACCTGAATTTGTATTTTGCCAGAGGCATCTGCCCATCCTGTCATCACATCTGATCCAATCATTTGCCCAGTTTTTGATAAACCTAGTCCCACCCACCCTCTGCTACTGGTATTAATTGCAAACTGGACCAAATCTTTACCAAGATCCACCTTCCAGTGTAGCACATAGCTGGGATCTTCATTAAAGGTGTGGCTGAAGGGATACTTGTCATGCAGGGCATGCCCACTATGGGACACAATGAATAATGCAGCAATGATAATAGCAGTCCAGGCAAGCATTTCTCTAGTCTGAATTGATGGCTAAAAGAGAACATCAATTTTATTATGTATGAAACTGTTATTTCAGCAAAGGTTCATTAATTTGTGAGCACATGGATGGCTAGCCACATGAGCAAAATAAACTGATTTAAATCATATAATTTAAAATTTTGAATTTCAATTAGCATCGGTCATGTGATTCCATCATTGCTGATAGTACAGCTGCAACATTGTGTTTTGCTGACATGTTTATTTTTGCGAAATGACATTGGGACATATTTTCAGAGGGTATTGGAAATAACAATAATTCTTTAATAAATGCATTCAGCTACTAATGCACTGGCTGGCAATACTGAGCTGTACTATCAGCAATGTTGCAGCTGCACTATCAGCAATGATGCAGCTGTACTATCAGCAATGATGCAGCTGTACTACCAGCAATGTTGCAGCTGCACTATCAGCAATGATGCAGCTGTACTACCAGCAATGTTGCAGCTGTACTATCAGCAATGATGCAGCTGTACTATCAGCAATGATGCAGCTGTACTATCAGCAATGATGCAGCTGTACTATCAGCAATGATGCAGCTGTACTATCAGCAATGATGCAGCTGTACTATCAGCAATGATGCAGCTGTACTACCAGCAATGTTGCAGCTGTACTATCAGCAATGATGCAGCTGTACTATCAGCAATGATGCAGCTGTACTATCAGCAATGATGCAGCTGTACTATCAGCAATGATGCAGCTGTACTACCAGCAATGATGCAGCTGTACTATCAGCAATGATGCAGCTGTACTATCAGCAATGATGCAGCTGTACTATCAGCAATGATGCAGCTGTACTATCAGCAATGATGCAGCTGTACTATCAGCAATGATGCAGCTGTACTACCAGCAATGTTGCAGCTGTACTATCAGCAATGATGCAGCTGTACTACCAGCAATGATGCAGCTGTACTATCAGCAATGTTGCAGCTGCACTATCAGCAATGGTGCAGCTGTACTATCAGCAATGTTGCAGCTGTACTATCAGCAATGATGCAGCTGTACTATCAGCAATGGTGCTCTTTCATCATATTCTGTTTATTGTAACATACTTGTGTTTCAGTCTATACACCACTGACAGACTTAATAATCCAACATTAAATAACTTTATGAACAATTGGCAGATAAAGCAAACATAACATAGAGGGTAAAATATTGAATTAAAAAATTTAGGGAAAGGTAATCTTCTTAACCTAACATCAATCACTGCAGAAGACTCGTCAGAGTCTAGTGGACTTATAACTAAACTATACCATAGTAGTTCCGGGTGGACAAGAAAGTCACAGGCAACTAACTGACCTGTTATATAATTTGTGGTTACAATAATAAGAAAAATAAAGAAGAATTTACATAAATATCCATACAAAATTTGGGCTTGGCCTTTTATTAGCTGGTTTGATGTAGCTGAATGACATTTAAAAATAAACTTTCTTGAAGTTAGCTAATATAAAGCTGTTCAGTCTGTTTTATAACGAAATTCTAGAATTAAAAATATTTAATAAAAGTGTAGACCAATGTAACATTAGTAAGCATTCTCTAGCAAGATGATGAGTAAATATAATTTTCCCTCTATGTTATTCTAGAGAGTCAAAAGCAAACATATACTTTGAATGTCATCCTATGCTATTGCAGTTGTTGAGTTTTACATTAGCATGTGAAAATTATTGGAGGAAGTTTTTTCTGGCACATGTCATGCACAAAATACAACATCCTTCTATTCTATTGTGCAGTACCATGGCAATATCAACAATTGCTTCATTCGGTTTGACCGTCTCAATTTGTGAACTCTCAGAGCACGAACAAGCAATTTTAGTTACAAACTGCTTTGTAATTGCCATGTGATAAAAGTGATATCACCCAATAAAAGTGATATAATCATCAAATGGGATAGCTATTACCCTCCAAATCACCTGTGACTAAGCATAAGGATGTACTAGAGTGCTTAAATTGTGTAACACAAATTTATTTTGACAAAATAGAGTGAGATGCAAAAATGATTATGTATAATGTGATATGTCATGGTATTTTCAGCTAAGAAGAAAACTCTTCTAATTAGTATATCCAAGCCTCTGGTTGATATACCTATAAGCCTATCAGACAGTAGTTGAACTTGCACAGTACAGCGTGAGATAACACCCATGAGATCATGTGATAGTATGAGATATCTCAGGGTTACCTCATAGTTTACCTCACGGTTATGTACCTAAAAACCACATTGTGAAGATATCTAGCATGGAATATATATATTCCATGAGATATCTTCTCAATAGTATTTTAGGTAAGCACTTGTCAGAGTGATATGGCAACACATTTCACTCTCAGGTAATAGCTAGTCTGTGAAAATAAATTAGCCTGCTCATGAAATACTTGACATATCACACTTTATATATATTAAATACTTGCAAAGTCATTAGTGTGTCAGCTTTGCTTGTTTTGCTGAATTAAGAGTCAGAAGCAGTTAAAGATATTTTCACATCTAAATGCAAGATAACAGCAATGGACCCAAACTAGTCTTGATGAATATTATCAAGTAAATGTGAAAGGTTAGCCCATTAGACGACCTGAGGGTATATTCTATGCTGTCATGCTGTACACTAAAAGTCCATTCACTCTAGCAACAACAAAAGAAAATTGTCTTCCTCATGACATTGCAGCTGCAGTCAGGACAAAAGGTCACTACTTAGTTTTCAAACTTCAGTTTAAAGTAATAATTAGCTTCATACTTTTTTCAGACACAATTAATGTTATAACAGATATTGGGTGGATAAAGAATCAATATGACAAAGTGCAGAGTTGTGTGGATGCTCTATGTAAAGAAGTCAGCATCAGAATCAATGCTATATGGATCTGTAGTCACTTTAGCTGAACCTTTTCCTTTCTTCTTTTTGGGTACTTTTACCTGCAAGAAAATGGAATCTAGTTACTTCATTAAGTAAAAAGATAGGAAGAAATTAAAATATCCTGCTTTTATCTCATGATTAATGAGGTGCTATTTATATTTAACCAAGACAGTGAGAGCTAAATAACCTTATGGAATTAATTTTACTAACCTTGTCTTCCTTGCTTTTATCCTTTTTAGAAAACATTTTCCACTTCTTTTTCCCTTTCTTTTTGGTGACTCTTTCCCAAGTGTCCAACTCAGCCTCTGCTGGGGGTTTTCCCCACATGAGCTCCCCAACAGCTTTGTGGCAGAACTCAAACTGCTTCTGGGATGATACTAAACCACCTCGGCAATGTCGGAGGCCTAACACTATCTGTAACATACATATTGTAATGAGAATCAGGTGCAACACTTTGAGTCGAGAAGTGTGATATAGAAATGACATTACCTAAACTTTTTATACAACTTTAACAGGAATTAAACTAACACAATGATGAGGAGTGAAATGAAGGAGGATAAAAAAGAAAGACAAAGTGAAATGTAAAATAAGGATATGACATAAAATGATAGAAAAGAAAAGGAGGAAAAGAAAACCAGGAAATCATATCCTTGAGTGGAGAAATTAGAATCGAATGGAATTTTTCTATGCCTAGCCGCAAAATGGCTGATCGTAACTTTTTTTCTGAGGGGTCAAAGTGTATCAATATGAAAAGAGTCTAACGGAAATTCTGAAATATGACAGAAGGTTTGGCAGGCAGCTTCACTTATGGACCTCAACAGTTCCTACCCTTTACCTGGTCCAACATGCTAGTCTCTGCCTTCCATTGCTCTGGTATGATTTTGTCATTGGTGTCTGTCAGGAATTGGTAAGCTGTGTAGATGGAACAGAAGCAACCAGCTCGCCCAGCTCCTTGCTTGCTAACCACAACAACAGGCTAGGAAGAAAAAATAACATCAACTTATACATCAATTAGTTAAGTAACAAAGCTATAAAATATATTTGCAATTTTTTGCACTAAAATTGTCTTATTTGAATTAAAACTGACCGAGTTCTTATACTTCTGCGATTTCTTAGCTCTTGTGACGAGTCTTATCAAGCCACTCATGTCTTGTTCAGCAGCCAAAAGACCTTTAAAGATAATGTAAAAATGAGAATATTTACAATTAAAAGAAAGAGCTCCATTAGACTACCATATTCTGGCCAGCTGGTATAATGGAATATTTGCAGACTATCCATCTCGTTGTCTGCCACACCCTCCATTGTAATGGAACGAACCACAAGGTCCGGGTTGACACTGTTAACTTGCTCTCCAATGTTACTAACAATTAGAGATTCTGAAAGTGTTAATAAAATAAGGATAGAAACATATCCAAGATTAAATTGATAGCAAAAAAAAAAAATGTAAAAAAAAAACCTGGATTAGCTATATATTGCTTTCTGTTAGTCTAACTTAATCTTCTATGCCAGTCAGTTAAATTCTAGATGATATAACATAAATTTTAACATTGTACCAAGGAGCATTCAGTGTACAAAATGGCAAATGTTCGTAGTTTATCTTCTCACTGTACTGTACCTTCTTCCCAATCTCCATCAACCACAAGTGGGTACACTTTTCTGTCCCCTTCCTCTGGCCACCACAGAACCCCTTCTTCTTCAAGTGTCAGCACAACGACTACGCCCACCCGCACCTCCCACATCATTCGCCAGAAATCTCCCACTGTGTTCACCATAGGAGCCTGGGTCACAATGAACTGCTTGGCAGTTGTCGGTGGCCCTACAAAGCTAATCCAATAAAAGATGAAAAATAGAGGATTATACATGAAATCATCAAAGACAAAGGTATTCAATCTTTCAGAATCACCATAAGAAACATAGAGTTCACCCGAGTTGGTGGCAAATGACTTTACCTATTCATTTTCATTTTATTTTCTCACAATTCATATTGAATTATTGAGCTCAACTGAAATGTATTATTGCAAGATTTCACAACTATCTCTCTAATTTTCAGCTCAAGAGCTACAACTTTCTCCTAAAAACATAACTAAAATGATAGCAATTAGAATGAAGTACCAAAGTGCAAACTCTCAGCACTACCAACAATAGCTAGCTATTACCAAATCATTTCTGAGATAATTTCTTTAGCATATATCTAATCAGGTATCAATAGGTCAATATATAGCTCATACAATAATGAAATTGTTCTTTTAGATTTACCAATTTGCTATATTACTGGCTAAATCCATGCCTTTTTTTATTTTGGTAAAATAAATGTTCAACACAGTGGAGGTGGTTAGATTCCCTGACGATACCTAACTATACCTTGCATTAATGTAATCCGAACCAACTTCATCGGGTACGAGTTGAAGTTTCACTCTAGTGTGTGAAGGAGGAAGAGGAGAAAGCAAACTATTTTTGGGATCATTGCGATAAAGCTTGGCTGCTGTAAAGTCGTGTGTCTTGTCTGTTCCGGCAGATGTAATAGCATCAAAGCTTCGATGAAGAAATCCTCCCATCTTCAAAACTCCAAGCCTTTTCTTCAAAGCTGTGGTCTGGATATAAATTAAAGACTTGAATTAAAACAACTTAAAATAAAGGATGATGAAGTTAGCTAAAGAAATCTTTTTGAATGTATTTTGTCAACTACTTACCCACTGTTCTCGAATATGCTGTACAGACTTATCAGATTTGTGAGACTTTGCATCATCCTCAACCTCCGAAGTCTTCTCTTCTAATACTGTACTGTCAGTTATGCCTCCAATTCTCATCACCTGATTCGGAGTACTTGTTCGACCTGGAAGAGTTGACGACCCCGTACCTGCTACATGTGATGGGGATGTGGATGGGCTGACTTTACTGGGGAGACGTCTGCGAGGAGGAGGCTTTGGACGCTGGGTTGTTAGACTCCGAAGACTTTCTGTGGGTGGCACAGCCTGTGAAAATAAAACAGCTGATCATACTAATTTAGGTCCAATACATATGTGAATCATTAATTGGCTTAAAATGACTATGGAACATTGAACTAGGTATCCATTAGCAAACGGCTCTATGATAAACAAGAGGAGCAATAGATATAATATTTTCGGAAACTTATAAGATTGGTCATGTGCTATCTACATCAATCTTTTACTCCATCGAAAATGAACTTAAAACTAATATAACTAAAAAGTTACAAAAATGACATTGATTGCCATATTATATTGATGACCAGTACCGTTTCCAAAATTCTCTGCAATTGTTCACTGGATGCTTTTTTGCAACCTTGGACTCGCAACTGAGCAAACAACTAGTTATGGATTGCTATAGTTACATGTTTGATGACAAAATTATCTCAATATAGCCATGAAAGCTATGCTATGACAATCTAAAAATGCTTTCCACCTCTGTCCCTTCCCTCTCTTCATGTGGAAAAAAGTCATAGTTGTTTGTTCAAAGCAGACTCCACAATTTGTAATGTATGCTGACTCATGTGAATATCATAATAATGAGACATGTCTATTTGTAATGTGCTGTTACAGCTATTATTGTTTCAACATTATTTTCAGGCTTCAAGTGCTGATCAACAGAGAGCATCTAACCTTTACAAATGATTGTTAGAATGGGATATCAATAAGAACTAATTGAAATGTTTTGAAATATTGTATCATGGCATATCCGGGCTAAGCAAATGGGTAAGGTATGTGAATGGGACTATTATAGCTATCTTCTATGACACATAATTGTAATTATATAGCTATTATCAGAACCACTAATACCCTTATCATGCATGCTCAAACATTATTCACTCATTCATTCATTCATTCATCCAGACATTGATTCATTGATTCATTGATTCATTCGTTCATTCAATACAGCTAATGCGCAATAGACACAGAAAAGTCACAAATAAAATATTTATACCTATTGCTATTTCTTGCTTAATTATACTATACTTTATCAATGTAAATTATGACAACAGGAAACTTACATCAAAATCCACCACTTCAATTTCATCCTCTTGCAGAGCATTTCTTGGCAGCGAATCCGTCACAGATGGAACTGGTACAATATTCCATGAGTTTGTTGGCACTGAGCCACCTGATCCACTGAAGTTAAAATTGCTCCCTGTAGTCTTAATGGACACCACAGGTTCAGTAGAGGAAGCGACTACAGCAGTTGATGTACTGGGTGTAGATGAACATGCAGGAAGTGAAGTGGCAGTAGATACTAAAACTGAAGTAGAATTAATTGCTGAAGTGATTGCTGGAGAAGTCTCATCAATAGCGACAGTTTGTGGCGTAGACGATACTACTACTGGTAAAGGGTCATCTGTATGTGGTGAAAGCGGAATGATACTGTCTCCGATGAAAGTCTCACTGCTAGTCAAAGCAGAATTCAATTCTGGAGCTACAGTTTGCGGTATGGATGGTACTACTGGTAAAGGGTCATCTATGTACGGTGAAAGAGGAATGATACTATCTCCAATAAGAGTCTCACTGCTGGTCAAATAAGAATTTAGTTCTGGAGCTGTTGAACCACCAATTCCTGAGACAGTATTATGAACTGGAGTTGATGACACAACTTCTACATGTGGAGTGAGTGGAAAGTCACCATCACTTTCTCGTGGATCTTCATTTAGTTGCCATGCTGAATCCGGAACATGAATGGGAGTCGATGATACGACATCTACTGTCTGACGAGATGGCAGTATGACTGGATATTGATCTTGGGCTGGATGGTGCTGAGAGAATGGTAAGTAGGAATTATTAGTTGTGTCATCCACACTGGCAATCTGGATATCCGTTCGATCACTATCCAGAATGGTTGTTGGTGACTGGAGAGTGAACATACTGGACTCAGTTGTGATGTTTGGTGTGCCATCAGTGAAGTCATGCCCCACGCCATCATGCACGACACTGTCATCTTCCTCGACCAGCGGCTGCATCTCAAATCCATCAACCTAGTCAACACGACATATTCGCATTGAACTACCTTGAATTAAATTGACAAAAACTTACCTTTCGTGATATTCTATTTTTCTTTCTCCTTGGCTCTTGCTGCTCTGTTTCATCCAGTTGAGTTACATTAAATGTCACAGAAGATGAACTGTCCTTGTTCTTCCTTCTAGTGGACAGTTTCTTCTTGATGTAATGCGAGATTGACCCTCTTCTTTTTCGAGTGCCTTTACTAGCCTCATTACTCTGTCTTATGACTAATGTCTGAGCTGTTTCTTCAGGTTCTGGTAAAGAGCCCAGGACATCAATAGTTGTCCTTCTGCAGAATAAAATTGAAAATTGTTTGGTTGCTGTGAATTTTAGTTATAGCTATTGAATCCATAGGTTTTAGATACAGTCACTTGCCTAATAAATTGCCAAAAAATATTAGAGTTGTGTAAACAATACTTCTCACAACAAAGTATCTAAATTTAAGATAATAACTAACTTTTGATTTGGGATAGTGCTTGAAAAATGGTTGCCTTTCTTTTTCAATTTAATCACTGCCATATCTGATGGACTTCTTTCTTCAACTTCTAAGATATTTCCAGATGCTGGCAAAGAAGCAAGCTGCTTAGAAGCACCATCAAGTGCAACTGGAAGACTTCCCAATGAATGAAGAACCCTTTCAGAGCGCATGGCAGTCAACAGCTGGAGGAAAGAAAATACAATTCCATTTTTTATATCTACAACAACTTCAAAGATTATCATTAGTAGTAGTAGTAGTAGTAGTAGTGGTAGTAGTAGTAGTAGTAGTAGTAGTAGTAGTAGTAGTAGTAGTAGTAGTAGTAGTAGTATCATTCATTAGATGTATTCTCTCATTCACAGGTTCTTTGATAATGCGTAATTTTAAAAGGTTTGGCTGTCACTGGGGATTGTGAGAGAGGGAGTGCATCGAATGAATGAAAGAAGGCTGGTTTGTGCAGTAGATTATTATTGTTGTTGTTGTTGTTGTTGTTGTTGTTGTGGCTTACACTAGTAGCTGCTGGAGAAGTCATTCTAGTGTCATGAAGGTCCAGTACTTGGAGCGTGTGATTATGACGACCAATAACCTCTTCACATCTCGTGCCTACCAAGTCTCCACAAGGATTCTAACAACATACAATGAAGTGCAATAGTTAGTTTACACTACACACATTCAAGGGTTTGTTGCCAACCTGCACTATGAACTCTCACCTACAATAAGTAGCCAGTGCTACTATGATCTTTATAGTCAAAACCAAACTCAAAATTGCATAATTATCTTTCAAGATTCAAATTTCAGTTACTTGACAATCTAATTGGACAAGCCAACAGACAGCCAACAAAGGTACTACTAAAACTCTCCCTCGTGCTTTCTATACACTGAGTATCAGCTAATATGGCTTATTACTGACCCCTGCCAAATAGAGTGCCTGCAGTGAAGTGTTTTGTGTGAGTGATGCCATGAGAATTGTTCCTCCTTCATCTCGAATCTCATTTCCAGACAGAGTGAGTGTCTGAAGTGTGTCTGTGCATCTTATCAGTTCAGATAGATAAGATGCTCCTTTGTCACCAATGCGATTATCTGCCAGCCCAAGCTTCAGTAAATCTGAAAAACAATAGTTATCTACCTGACAACTATAGGCTAGTTCAGATTCTTATCTGCCAGAAATATGTGGCACTACAGTGGCGTAGGAAGGGGAGGAGGGTGCTCTGGGGGCTGCCCCCCCCCCCCCTCCCCACATATTGAAATATCTTCCTACACTATTGCACAGTATTTATATGATTTTTTATGTATGTATGTAATGTGTATATATAATAATAATATAATATATATATCCTGGGCCTTACTTGTATTAGTTTTCAATCCATCAGCCAGATACCCAGCTCCTAGGCACGTGATTCTATTACCTCCTAGCCCCAGTGACTGAAGAGATATACAGAAGGCCTGTGAACTCTTGCCATAATCACCATCAGTTTCATCAAAATAGTTTCTAGCTTCATTGGCACTTGCTTGAAGGCTAACTTGAGACGGAGTTATACCCAGGTCTAGCATGGGACGAAGCTTACCATGACGTATTTGTTCAGTCAAGCTGTCTGTCTCTGCTGCATGTACATATATAATCTTTAACAGATGGGTTAACTTTAAAAATATCTAAAGTTATTTTAATCTACTGCATACATGCCTTCTCTAAACAATATATATATATGATAGTGTGTATTTACATGTGGGCATTGTGACACTAGAACGGGTTTGTTCAGGTACACTTCGGTAGACAGCACAAATTTTTGTTGCTGCCACCAGAATCAGCAGTTTAACAGCCTCCCTTACAATAGCTATGCCGCCTCGTAAGACTGGTCTCGTAAGACTCTGTTGACTAGTGCAGGAAGGGGAGGATTCCTCTCACAGGCACGTGTGTGCATGCATGTGTGTCTGTGTGCATGCATTCATGTACGTGTGAGTGCTTGTGTCCTAACACATACCAGCCGCTCCTGAAGCTGTGCTAGCATGCTGTAGCTTGAGGGCCACTGCAAAATGCTCCACTCCTCTATCTGTGATACTATTTCCTCCCAGAGCAAGCCAAACCAGTGAACTTGCCTGACCATTAGAGAGCAAAGCCAAGGCCAGTGCTTTGGCTCCTTCATCACCAATGTGATTACAACCCAGCTGCATGGAGATAATGAAATAAATTAAATAGCTACAATAAATGAAAAGTTACTTTATACTTGTATTGTATTGCTGATTCTGTTTTTATTTGGTTGTTGTTGTTGTTGTTGTTATTTTAGTTGGAGCTGATGCTCTCAATATTCTGCTAACTTACCCCTAGCCATTGAAGAGTTTTGTTGGAAGCCAATCCAGTGGCAATTCCCTCTGCCCCAGTGTGAAAGATTCTGTTGTGCCAAAGAATGAGTCCTTTAAGACTTTTATTGACCTTTAGAGCCAACCCTAACTCTTCAGCTCCTGTATCACTGATATAGTTGTTGGAAAGGTCCAATGTTTTCAGTGAACCATTTCTGGCCAGTCCTTTAGCTAAACTAGATGCTCCATCATCTCCAATATTACATGAGGCTACTTTTAAATGATGAAGAGAATCAGTCGATATGAGGAGCTGTGGATGGAGAAGAAAATAAGCATAAGAAGGATGTAAATGTGGAGCCATGAGTGTGATGTAGCAAGACATGACCAGCAGAGCTGTATACTCATGACTATACTTTTGTGGGAATGTAACAAGTCCTAACAAAACTTTACCCATTAAGAAGTGGCATGCCATTCACAACTTAGTTTGTCCCTGCAATTAAATTCCAGTAGAGTATCTATATTTCTAAAGTAATCCAGAATTATTCAGGAGGTGCCATGCCAGGTTACAAAAAATCACAATGCGTAATAACAACTGTAACCTTGCTCGTGCCATTTTCCTATTCCATATTCTAATTAACACATGACAGTTTTTATAGTTTCAGTTGTACTTGATGTGTTTAGATCAGAGGCGTAAGAAGATGATTTGGAATGGGGGAGGGGGGGGGCGGGGCATGGCACTTGAGCTAGACCACACCCATTAAAATATTTACTACTTTAAGTTTTATCCATCATATGGTTGATAATGTCACTTGATGATAATTGCTGATAATTAACTACAACTAGCGGTGCGCTTCAGCAGAAATGGCAAGCTAGCTAGCCCGGATATATGATTTTTATCTTTTGATCTATCCTCTCCCTTTCACAGGCTTTTTTTTTGTAACAAAATGTTTGGCTGTCACTGATATTGAACCCAGGACCACTTGCTTAATGCACAAGCACTCTAACCACTGAGCTACAACAACTAATGGGCAGCCAAACATTTCAATTCTGCATTTATATTGTTAAGGGGTAGCCACTGCTATGCTATAGTCTCACTCTCAACAGAGTAACGAAAAATTCTTTTTTCAAAGATTCTTTAATCTGTAATTTTTTATAATTTATCACCTTTTCAATTTTTTTCTCAGCTTTCTTTTATTCATTAGATGAATCTCTATCTTTGATGGCATTTTTATGTATTATTTACTACCATACTGCGAAATTTAAGGGTACACTAAAGTCATAGTGCATTTGCAATTTAACAATACTAATGTAGGTTTTCAAAGTTCTTACGATCCACTAAGTGGAAGAATTAATGTGGTTGAACTGTGCTTGTCATTTAATGGAACTAGAAAAGTTTTGCAGTGGCTCTCATAATTGGTTATATATTATTAGTTGACAAAGTAATCTAAAGTTCAAGTGTTTAGGTCTACCAAAGGATAGCCATTTTTTTTCCATCACAAGTCAATCATTACCAAATGGTCAACAAATCCATTACTCATATTACTTTTTCCATGATTTACTAACTTATGCAATTAGGCACACTAGTGCAAAAATAGCCTGTGCACCCCAGAGGGTGTCTTGCTGCAATAATAATTCCTCACCACACCTCAATCTGGAGACAAGAGGCGTTTGGGAAGGAGGGAGAGGAGGGGGGTGGAGGGGGGGGGGGGGGGGGGGGGGGGGGGGGGGGAGAGAGAGAGGGTCTACTTGCTGTCTTGAGACATGCGAGGCTCTGGCCCCTATGGTCCCCCTGTTCCTACGCTAGTATAAATGAAAGAATGATAGAGTTCATGCCCTCATTAAGTTTACTACATTATGTAATGTTTTTAGAGAAACTCCCAAGCAATCAGTTGGCTTCCATTAAAATAAACAACAAAAAAGCAATGCTTCCACCAATTGGGCACATTCCCTTGATGTTATCCCTTTATGCATCCACCTACCAAGCTCCTAAAGTCCTAAAGTCCTAAAGTGCCTCCCCCCCCCCCCCCCCCCCCCCCCCCCCCCCCCCCCCTCCCTCCCGGATGCAGTTTGTATTAATGGTTGAGTAATAATATGTTTAACTGTTTGAACTGTTTCATATTTTGGCATTGATATAGTCTCAATTTGTGTGTCTACACATTTTGTTTACTTACAAATGCTAACGACTTTGCACCTTGGTCCCCAATTGCATTGCCTTGAGAAGTGGGGGTGGAGCTGGTACTCTGCAGAACCAAAAAGTAGGCGGAGCTCATAAGTACAACATAATTCTTAAAAGACAAGTTACCAGTTCCAACTTTCTGAGCCTGGAAGGAATTAAACGATCTTCACAGAGAGATCTGACGAAGATGTGAAGGCCATCTGGTCCAATGCCACACCCTCCTAACTGAATCCTGCGCAAGTTAGTGTTAGTGCGCAGACCACCAGCCAGTACATTAGCACCTTCGTTTCCCAGCTGTATTCCTTCATAGTTCAGGTCCTTCAAAGTCGGACTGTTACGCCGCAAGCGCTCAACGTCTGCCCTAAGACGCTTTGTCTCAGCGGCACCCATCACGGATCCTGAGTATACGGAGTAGTTACGTTACCATACCAATAAGGTCTCAACTCTAACGATCTTTACCATATTATTCAATCGTATTAATGTGTATATTTGAGTAAAAATAAATACTAGCATAATATAAAGATTAAACAAGAAAATGAGCATTGAGAAAAAATAGTAATGTAATTATGGAAGGTAAGTGTGGATGAAAGGTTGTTTTTTTTAAAATAATGGTGTATGTAATAAGAAAAAAATAGACACCAACACTTTTAGTCAACTTTAAAAATAGCAACTTCTACATTAATTGTTCCAAAGCAGGGAATAACTACAACAGTAATAATATGATGATGATTGGAACGTCTGCATTAAGGAACAAAGAATTTACACCATTACAAAAATAAAAGAAGAAAACAAAAGAGTCAAATGCTGTAAGAAAATGTTGGTCTAAAATGTTTTGCATGGACTAGACAAACTGAGCATCCTCTGATAAGAAGTCATCAGGAGTTGGACGATATTGATCCTAAAAGACACAAATCAACAACAAACATGACAACAAGTAATCTAAAAATAGACTTGCATTACACATTTAGTAGCAGTTAGAGAGAGAGAGAGCAGAAACAAATTGAATTTTTTTATTGACAAAACTCTATACTGTATGAATGTGCCTGAGCTGTGGGATGAGTTGTATCAGTGAAGTTTATTATGCATGTAGAAAATTACACAGAAGATAAGAGGATACCCAACACTGCACTTTCTACCAGAATGACTAACTTCTCTATCTTATAGCTAACATGTTAGAGTAAACAAACTCAAGTTGTTATGACAGCATCAATAACAATACCACCAACAGACGCCTCCCACAAAGTTACAATCATTATAGGAACATATTAAACATACAATAAATTAAAGGAAGCCATAGTAAACTATAAACTAGACTACGAACACTTCTATACAATGTGACAGACAGTGCTTGCAATAAGGAGCCCCTGAATGGTTAAAAATAAATAAATAAAAAAGGAAGCAGAGAAGAAGGAATGATCAGTGGTCAGTCACCCCACATTAGCTCACGAGCGGCCATAGTTTTCCGTAACACCAATGCATATTACACATAGTTATACCAAACTATAATGATCTCATCAATACAATTAGCTACCTCACCAAAAACACACCCAATAAAAGTGGTACATTCGCATGCATAACTGGTGAAAGGTATCTGCATTGGCCGATGGCATGGATAGCTCTCCAGCAGTTGGAAGCGTTTTAAGTTGTTGGCATTCCCAGGTAAGCCAAATGGGAAAGGCTTGTTAAATAATCGATAACTAGCCAGGGGTCAAGTATAAGTTATTGACAAGTAGGTCTTCTTTTAGAGAACTCGCAACAGGATTAAAGCTAAAGTGCTTGCCAGTGATCTACTTGAAGCTAATATATATATTGTTTTAAAGTTTTTTCTTGCTGGTTATAGTTCATGTTATACCAATTTGATTTTTTATACCAAACAATTCATTTTTAATGCCAACATGTTTCAGCAGACTGCTTCTGCCATCATCAGGGCTGATTTATAAAAATCAAAAAAAAATATGCTATAATTAGCCTAAAGGTGATGCTTGACAAAATGCAATATATTGCCTAAGGTTAATTCTTGTTTATTTATGTGAGTGACCTCTAGCTGCTTGATTTTTATAAATCAGCCCTGATGATGGCAGAAGCAGTCTGCTGAAACATGTTGGCATTAAAAATGAATTGTTTGGTATAAAAAATCAAATTGGTATAACATGAATATATATATTATTATATATAATATATATATATACACCTAAACCTATAGCAATTACTGTTTTACAATTTCTGCCGACTCTTCCATTTAACCACTGTTTCTATAACACATGCTCATACCATCCCAAATACCTGAAGTACACAATTCAAAATACTTTAATAAAATTTGGCCACATAGTTAACAACAACAGTAACTAAATAAGCCCTCAGATCACATCGTGACCTAAATAAAGCACAGTCTCTGGGGAAATAAAGACTCTCAAGTGAGTCCTCACACAAGCTCATGAATAGCATAAAATAAATTTGCTCACAGCACGATCCGTCCCAATGAATCTCATTCTCAACCTCCCCAGATATGCATATGTAAGGCTTCATTCTCCTTGTGGACCTCCTCTTAGCCTCCTACTCCACCGCCCCCACTGAGCTTGCAACCCTAGCTCTCTAGCAAAGACAGTTTACAGGCAGTCTTCAGGTGTATTGTTGGAAGAGGACGAGAAGAAGTGTTGACAACAAGATACTAAACCATCCCTTCATTTTTGATTACCACCAATTAACAAATCCCAGGCTCTGATTAGCATGCCTAAATTCCTACACTACGTTAAGGAACACAACACTCGGCAAGCTCCATGAACCCCAATACCAATGGCTTCCACTTGAAGGATATATTTACAAGGAAAAAAAAAAGACTGAAGAGAAATTAAAAAAAAAAAAACTACTACATACACTAAAGAAGTTTCACAAGAAGCCTCTAATGGGTCCCAGTCAAGGATCATTAACCCAGAGAAGGCTGAAAGGACAAGAAGAGCAGTCATGTGCAGCTTCATGACACAGCTCATTGCCCGGCAATCCCTAGAATTACTGACAATGGAATGTCACTATCGGAAATTAAAACTTTAAAAGATAAACACATTTAGCCCAAACAATATTGATTGCATACACACAAGATCTTATATCTGAAAAACTTCACTTGCATTCACAACTACACTTACTCAAAGTCACTTATGCCTCAAGGCATTAATAGCAAAAAAAAAAACGCCAGTCCCTCTTGTGCCAATATTCATGAAGTGGGAGTCACCCTTGTCTAGCTATATTTGATGTGTGTGGCACCATATCACCTTACACACCCACTCCTACTAAGCACGCTCTATTTAGCGTGGGAATTAGATGCTGTGCAAAACCACTAAGTGTTTTAATAGTTGTGCAAGTAGCTAATTGTTTGTTTCTTGTTGTTGTTGTTGTTGTTACTGTTGTTGTGAAGTAAGGAGCATAATAGCACAATTTGCAGGTCTAAAAAGGCATCCTTTCATCCAACATACTACAACTGTACACTGCAATCTACTTCACTTGATCAATTAATGTGTTAGAATGAGAAGATTCTACCCGTGTCCTCTTTCACTTAAGTCCAGCCTACTCAAAGTATTCATTCTATGCATTCCAGCTAACTGGGCGCGGCCACTGTGGTATACGTGACAATGGAAAGCTCGAAACTTAATCCAATCCACAAAATAAAACATCAGGTAATGTTGAGTCCTTGTACTCAAATGTTGCTAATATTTGTGTCACATTGAGATGAATCCCCAAAAGACACAACAAACTTATGTAAGTCATGGCAAATGAAGGTATGTGAAGAGTAGTCTAAATATACGTGAAGTCTGACCAACTCAAATCACGCCTAGTGAAACTATTTTTACTAGTACTAAACTGAAAGCCACCAAATGACAATATAAACAACAACTAGACATTGCATAACATCCAAGTTACTAATTAAACCTGTCGACACAACCCTATGGGTGAAGTGAAAAACTCGTACCTGTTGTCGTGAGTATCCCATATAAGACTCTATATCTTGTGGAGGATACTTGACCATCTCCAAGTCATCCCCTTCCAAAGGACCTGAAGAATAAACAATAAATAAAATACAGAACGAGAAAGAGAATGGAGGGAGGAAGAGGTAGTATACTTGTACACTTGGGGAAATCCCTATGTGATCTTGTGCGCTACACATTGTTCACAGTGTGTAGCACAAGGCAGCCCTACTATTACAATGACTATGTATACCTACAGCCTGACATGGCTACAAACAAAGAGTCAGAGCTTCCAAAACCTTCAATATTGTAATGTACACAATTAATGTTGTTTTTATTTTACATATACCAAGAACCATGTACGTGCATGTATTTATGTGTGTGTATATATGCATGTACGCATGTGTATATATGTATGTATATGTATGTATATGTGTATGTATGTATGTATATATGTATGAATGATGTATGCATGTAAGTATGTATGTGTATGCATGCTAAGATGCCTCCTGGAGATAAGACAATTTTTCAATAATTCCCTGATCCCAATATTACAAAAGTTAACTCCCAACTCCACTCCTACTTTTTATCACAAAAAAGGCCATCTCTCGTTGTTGTTGTTGTTTTTCTGTGATATAATTCTCAGAAAACTCTACTATAAAATGAAACCTCTGGATATCAAGATGAGTTGGATCAAAGGCTACCACACTCACTTGCTGTGTCGACTCTCTCACTACACTGTGACTTTACAAAAACAACTTCTGAAGTCTACAAAACTAATCTCAAATTAAAGGGAGTCAATTTGTAAATTACAGCTAATCATCCCACAAGCCTTTACTCCCCAAAATCACACATGCCCTCCAGGCCAAGAACCAATGTGCACTAAAGTGAGCACAAGATCTGGTACCATGCAATCTTACTGGGCATCATTGAATCAGAAATTGAGCACTAATAGTATTCCTTTACACATTTTGAATTGGTGCACTGAATACATCAAAGCAAACCTGAATACACCACTATCTTTGAAATTGTAAATATTATAGTGTACACAATGGAAAACACAGCCGCAATCTAATGTCATAAATTTAAAGCATAATAACTGATAGTTGAATGTTATTCTAAGCCAGTCTTCCCAAGCTACAGTAGTCGATAAACAACACACGTCTGCAACAAAGTTCACCACCAACCCACTGCAGATGACCATCAACCCACTGCAGATGACCATCAACCCACTGCAGATGACCATCAACCCACTGCAGATGACCATCAACCCACTGCAGATGACCATCTACCCACTGCAGATGACCATCTACCCACTGCAGATGACCATCTACCCACTGCAGATGACCATCTACCCACTGCAGATGACTATCAACCATACTCTACGACCACTTGTGCTTCAGTATACTAATACTGCTACTTTCTAGCTCTATAAAGACTACAGATATAATTGTTTTATGATGTAGTGGAGATCACCTACTCTCAACATTCTCCACAGTAGCTAACTCTAATCTAGAACATGAACACAATACAGATATTATGTAAATCCATAGCTTGGCCTTTCCCATAAAATACACTGAACCACAAGTCAAATAGGCGATGGACACTCCTTCCCTACTGACTCATCTCATGTTTCATCTAGCCACTACTCCCCTGGATTAATCTTTCCTTACAGTTTCCAGGATTAGTCTTTCCTTAGTTTTGTAGCCATAACTCTATGGATTGAAATTATACCGTAAGGCTGGCTAAATTACTGCACTTTGGGTGTCTCATCAACCATAATCCCCTCTACTCCAACTCATCATGAAGGAGAGTTTGGTGGCAGCTACCCCGTATCAGGACGTCAACACTCTAAACTGTCAACCTAACCCCCACACATGTGACACCAAAAAGAGGAAACTTCAAAGAACTACCACTATGATTCCTACACTCCCTTAGTTACTGTCCCTTCAACCTCGTAAAGTAACCAACAAAACGTCACTTAGAGTAACAATTCAAGCATGCTTATGCTAATGAATGACCACACCCACCCACTCACCTCCGTGGCCATAGCCTGGTGCTGCCTTGTACGGGGGAGGTTCATGAGGCCTTGTGGTGGGGAGACTGGCGTAATCTGGCTCAAATGCTTCAGGGGGAATGTTGCCATCCGTGCTATCTGCGTCCACATTGCCACGCCCATCTTTGAAGTCATCCCTAAAATGTCAATATAATGTGGTGCATGCTCATTAGAGTCGTGGTGACATGTAACACATAACTAACATATAAAACACAACAACGTGGTCATCTAATTCAACACATTCTCAAGCTCTTATTCCTTTCAAATACCTCTCGGTATTTAAACTGGCAATATTCTCAAATGAACAAGTCAAACTTTACGCACTTCATCCTTCACCCCAATAAACATGTACGCACACACGTACACACTCTCGCACTTGGAAAAACAAATACAAGTCTACACATGCACAAACAAACCACAAGACTCTCACATCCAACACTAAAACCTGTAGGTATACAACGAACAACCAGTCAATTAGTCAGTCACAGCAACTTCACTAAGAGGAAAATAAAATCAACAATTCACATGTCAACCAGAAGTTAGTATTTGTCTTCACATTGGCTCTCATAATAATGAGGCAGACAATGAATGGAATAAACACTCTAAATGCCGCAAAGGATGAAATGACAGGGCTGCCTGTGGTCCCGATATTCATTTGATCACCACAGTGAAGAATGGTGTGAGCTCATGCTTTAGCAGGGGAAAGTAAGCAAGGAGATAGTTCAAGTGTAAATAATAATATATCCTATTTATCCAAGCTTTCCGACAGTGCTAACCGTATCCCTGTAAGCTGTGTATATAGCTTGTTCCTGGGATGGAGAGGACGTGACAAACCATCACCATTTCTGTTCTATGTAGTAAACACAACTTGCAAGGACCAAGCTGACATTGTGCTTCTGCAAAGAAGGTCATATTTGGTATTCCCAACATAGTCTTATAGGGAAACAGACAACTCGGAGAATATTGAAAGACCCTAATATGGTAGTTTATAGATAATCCCATCCTTGGAAAATGACTTTGTGTGACTTATGATATAAGTACACATGAACCAAAATAGATACGTTGATACAAACCTTCATACACACAGTAGCCAAACATTCATCTCACATTACCTACATGCAAGTTAACAAGCCAGTCACAGGCAGCCCAGTAGGTATCTATTTATTACACAGCCAAAGAATCTAAATATAGAACACAGCCCAACTCTGCACAAGGCATACAGGCTGTGCCCATAATCAGCTTCCTTGACCTCATCATGACCATACTGGCTGGTTAAATTTTGAGCACCCCATGAGGCAGTCATCACCTGTTCATGTGGCAGGAAGTTGGATCACCAAAGAGGCTAATGAGAAACAGGCATGTACACACAGACACTGGACATGGACAATCCATGGCTTCAGTTTAGAATCAGTTACTATCTTCAATGTCCTATCTACTTGATCACCCAGGCATGCCATGTAGGCCAACTGAACATTGAAGAATGAATGAACGATAAATTAATAACATTTTCAGTGTTGTTCAATTGTTCTATAAGTGAACATTCCATTCCCAACTATCAACTCTGTACACATCCTAGTAAACAAACCCATACACTGTAAACACATGCACACACAAGTAGCATTAATATTCACAAACCAAATACATGCTAACACTGTCTCTCTCCTAAACTCAAAAGACCACAGAATCTAACACACACTTCCACTGCACACAAATATGTACACACACATGTACACACACACACACACACACACACACACTATACTTACGCTGGAGTAGAGTCCACATTGTAGGGATGGAAGTCCACAGCTGCAATAAGAAAGGAGAAACACACCACATCACTAGTAAAGTACATGGATTAGTAGCAATTAAATAACAAAATCCTAAGATATCTTCATACTACTATACATTAATACAGACAAGTACATAGTGGGTACATTGGTTGTTGTTGCCACACTTTCCCTCACTGATTCTAATGCCTCCTTTGCAATAGCAGACCTTCTTATTCCAATATACATACAATGACTACAACAACAAAACAAAACTAATCCTAAAATCCAAGGCACTTTCAGTAGCTAATCCCAAACAGCACTGTTATTCATGTTCTAAAATACTCAGAAAAAAGAGAACTTCTAGTAAAGAATGCCAACAATGCCAATACAGTCCAGTGTGTCCACCAGTTCCAGTTGTGCCCTTCCATCTATAGCATTGGCATGAAAATTAACCACCAAGCAACAGATGTCAGTAACTGTGCCACACACAGAGTGTAACCACTGGCTACCTGACACTCCTTTCTCCATGACCACTGCATACACATGCACAAACATCAAGTTAAGCAGGGAAGACAAGTGTCAAATATCATGTGTAATGAGATAGGTATTTCCTCTCCTTCAGATCATCTATGTACTTGGGAGGAGCACTGGACTGAAGCCGTAGTGGAAGGAGATCGAAGACAACATTGTGTGTAAACAGATGACCACTGTCTTTACCAAGACAGCATAACTTACGGCTACTTGGGCTACCAAGGCTACCAGTACGCTTGATGTGCACTTCCCAAGGAATGTAACACAAGCAAAAAAAAAAAAATGATAAGAATGAAAAGAAGAGAATTTGAAAGTGTAGTTATCCTAGGTGGTTCCATGTTTCTGTTACAACTATCACGAGAAGTTTGCCGTCCAATATCAGTGTAATTTGATTGCAGCAATAAGTCAGCAAACAGAGATTAAATAGGCAATGTGATTTATACCCAACATCCTCCATAGACACAGCTATCAAACACACCCCTTATAATTACTGTACAATCCAGTCACTCCACTTGCCAGCATTGGAGCTCTTTCATCAGGCCAGCCTTTAGACAGACATATTGACACAGAGTCTGTGTGAATCACTAGCTGTGCCTCTGACATGCCCAGGGCAACTGCCGCATTAAACAACCGACCAAACATTTTGTCCAGAAGATGTGCATGCTATTCCATATGTGAACACAAGTGTTAGACACATGTGCTCACATGTCTGCCAGCTTGTCCTGTTCATTGCCGATTAAACCAACACACGGCTCAACAGAATACTCCAAAATCCTTAAACACAAGTTCTCCCAGTGTGTACCCACACAAACACCATCTCAGAGGAACAGGTAAAAAGGTCACAGATACAGAAGGGATACCAACTCCACTCAGTAATGACCTCAAGTTTTTGTCATTCAAACAAGTTCTTAATTTATTTCCACTCTCTTTGGCTGTATGTTAAAAGATATCTGAACTGACATATCCACCTGGTTATTTAAAAAAATATAAACCCTATTTCTACGTCGTCCTTAGAATGAACCAATTCAATCCCTCCATCTTGCAAAATCAACCACCCATAATCTACAGTTCTATACACTCACATTGAGACTTGGAACTCCTCTTGGCACAGAGGAAGACACAGATGAGCAACAAAATCAAGAGAACAACGATGAGGAAGACACCTGCACCTCCTGCCGCTATTCCAATAATGGCTGATGTTGGGAGTCCTGGAGAAACACATAATGGCCATGTCAAAAATAATTGGGAGCAACAAATCAAGCATGAACAGTGCAATCTGGGTTCAAATACAAACAACATACCTGTTATTTCTGTTGTTGATCGAAGACAAGAAGCCAAGTGAACATAAAGGGGGGGGGGGGGGGGGGGGGGGGGGGGGTGGGGAAACACAAAGAAGATACAATAATGAATTACCTGAGCAATATTTTCAAGGACTACATACTGAAAATTAAATATTAGAGTGTGTGGTGTATGCCACTCACTAGGAAAGGTACATATGTAATACAGAGTGGGGTATAATTATGGGAAGATATGGATTCTTTATTTCCAAGTGCTTTCTTTCTTTTCTTTTCTTTCTTTTTTTTTTTTTGAGGGAGGGTGTTCAATTTACAGGAGCCTACAAAAGTCAATTTCAACCACTTCATACTTGGATAAAATGTATCAGACTTCAAAGTTGAAAATTATAATTATTTAGTCTAGAACACTGGTAGATAAAGCCAGGGGTCCAAGGCTTAATTCTCAGAATAAACTGAGTTGTCTCTCACATCTTTGCCACGTTTCTATCAACTCCTTTGATTGAAATAAATCTATCCAAAACTAAATTATATATATATATACACACACAATATAAGTCAAGATATGTTATAGCATATGTAAACATTGGGGTGAATGAAGAAATTTCTACAAACTAATCCACCTCATTTACGTTTCTTGACTTGTATTTGAATTGTCCTGTTCGCAGATCCTGCAGCATTGGTTGCCATGCAAGTGTAAACACCATTGTTGGCTGGGGATGCCAAGCTAATGAAGACAATGGATGACTTATCATCCTCAGTGGTGCTGATCCTGATATTGTCACCGTCACTCTGGATCTTCATATCATCCTTGAACCAAACCACAGTGGGAGTGGGGGATCCATCAACCCTACACACAATGTCTAGCTTGTCGCCTTCCATCACATTGACATCACTTGTGATGTTGACCACACTGGGCCGTGCTAATAACAAAGTATTTTAAAATTAAAGACATAATAAAGATGAATTATATAGACAGTGCTCTTACCCTACAGGTAGTACCGTAACCACATACTAGTCCCTAAATATGCTTAAACTTTCCACCTTACCACTTTAACTTACTGCAATATGTGAACTCAGTAGGTTGGGATGACAAGGACATTTGAGTCCTGCATGAATATAAACCTTGGTTTCCACGCTCTATATTCACTATTTCAATCTAAACAATTAGAAAATACATCACGTTACATGCTTTCTCAGTATGCTTCAGAAATTTTGTCTGCTATGACTAACATAGAATTACAACAAAAACAGAATGACAGTTCGACCTGGCAAGAGTAAATCAAGTGGTTATAAAATTGATTCTCTTACTTATTGAGTTGGTAAGTCTTGTAATGAAGTCAAATTACTTTAAATAGTATGTGCTAGACTTCTTACAATAATCAGCCAACTAATGCAATTAAACAGTTCCCTAAAATTGATGTTTCCTCTTCAAAAAATAAATAAAAGGATTTCACTTTCTGTAACACACAAAAAAAAGTTACCTGATCAAAACTAATATTCGAAACTCGAGACTGATCAGCTGGTACAATAGCAGAACTGCCAAAAAAGAATTGCACAGATGGTCTTGGAAAACCTTCAAGGTTACACGTGAAAATAGCAGCACTACCAGCTAACAAACACTGGATTCCTGCGTTGTTTCTAATTTCTACTCTGACCCCCAGGGGTTTATGGTCCACTAAAAAAAAAAAAACAATGATTTATAATATTTATTCGTGGAAAGTGTACACCAAAGAGATATTAATCTCCTTCAAGGACAACAACAATAACAACAGCAAAAGTAATCGCACCTGGAATAGTTACATAAATAGAAGGAAGCGTCCGAGGACTTGAAAATCCTTGATTATCAAAAACTGCCCTGTAACTGCCAGACGTGGTCTCGGTTAGGTTGGTAATGGTTAGGGTGAACTGATAAGGAGAAAAGTTGGCTTCGTTGGCACAAGGATTATTGAAAGTGAATAAAGGGTCTGCTGAGATGTTATTACCATTGAACTGCCACTGAACTGAGGGACAAGGATTGGAGAACACTTGAGCAGTAACCATTACATTCATGGAGTCTAGCGGGCGGACCAGTACCGTCCCTTCAATTCTGTCACTCATAGAACCAGCATTAGTGTTCACCAGATCAGTAAAACGAGGAACCTCTGGAAAAAGGAAAATGTATACACCATAAGGGTGTCATCAATCACTTGAAAAACCATTTACATAAGCATAAAGTGACAGCATCAACAATATACTATTATTAAAAAAAATAAATCAAACAGGAGGCTTACATTAAAATATTATAAATTCACAAAGTACTACTGCTAAAATATTATAAATTCACAAAGTACTACTGCTAAATATATATATATATATATAATGAACTACTTGATGATGATCACAGTGGCTCAGAGTAAGCAAAACTATTGTAACGCTGTGCAGGTTGGGACTTGTGCACCCCTCAAAAGATACTCCACATGAGTTCTCACTCTCTAACCTGGTTCTGTGACCTCCACGATGAAAGTTCTCTGTATATCTGCAATGGATGCAGACACGCCATTGGACACAAAACACTGGTACACTCCAGTGTTGGCAGTTCGAGGGCTAGAGATGGTCACCTGTGCACTATTCACAGTGGCTCCATTCATAGTACCATAGATGAGGTCGCCATTGTAGAACCAGGCCGCTGTAGGATTAGGCATGCCATTGCTATCACACCTAAGGACCACCGGTTCACCTCCTGCAATGATGCCTCTCCTCACCAGTTCATTAGACGGTGATGCTGTAATCATAGGTGGTCCTGAGGAATTAAAAATATGACCCAATGTGACTCTATGACTCTGCATTAGTACATTATATGGTAATATATATCATTCATCTTGATATCATGACCAAGCCGCATAAAATACTCTTCACATAGATCCACTTTAAATTACCATCAAATTACAAAACCTACCAGTTGATGTGTGTGTGTGTGTGTGTGTGTGTGTATATGTGTGTGTGTGTGCGTGTAAACTCAAGTCAAGACTCCATGGTGCTTTCACCAATATAACAATCAAAAATGCAATTGTAGGGGCAGGGTATTTTTAGAAACAAACTACAAACTTCAGAGGGGTCAAATCAACAGTTTTTAAATTTCAGGGGGACTTCTAATTTCCATGGAAAGGATCAAAAATTAGCGGCAAATGTTACCATAAAGGTCATACTAATTTTCAGAGGGGGAGGGGGCAGAACTATTTTCAGGAGGGGCAAAATGCACATGCGTGAGAGGGTTATAGCAGTCGTCCTGTCTGTTTGTCTGTCTATCTATCTGTCGTGCTTTGATTTTGGAGATTACTGACAATTAACCGTTGATTTAGGCAAGAACTTCCTCAGAACGATTGTTTAAGACCTTTTATTGTGCTACTTTTTTTTATTTCGGGCTGATTTTTGAGAAAATGTGAAGCTAGCTTCACATAGGTACTAGCTTGTGGGTAACGCTCCCTATTGTCACGTCATCATCACATGAGCAGATAATATCTTGCAGCCCATGGTAATTCTGCTTCATGCGGGGCAGTTAACAAAGTGCTGGAAGTGGAGGTTATGCTTTTTTTAATACCGGTGAGTGTCCCTGGCCTGTTTAGCTCTTCTCTTATGAAGACAGTGCTCATTTTCATTGCTCAAGCTATATTGATACCTTGAGAACAAAATAGCCAATAAATTGTTCTTTGGTCTGAGATGATTTTGTAATAGCTAGCTAATGTATAGTAGCGCTGAGGAGTCGCACCCTTGGTGCTTCATTATAATAGTATTTTTCAATCATTTCTAAAATCATATCTCCACCCGCCATGCTACAAGAAGCCCTATACAACTACAAAATATGTTCAACTTGATGGAAGTGACACAACAAATGAGAGATATTTTCATATTACTGGCCTCTATAATTTAGAAGAACTTACGGACATAAGTGAGATTGAGCGTAGTAGTAAACAAGGTGCTGCCTCCTCCGCTTCCAGTACATATTATAGAATTTACAGTTGGTGGATCAGGAACCGTGTATGTCAGTCGAGTAGATATACCAGATATCTCAGCACCACCATCAAGACGACATCTACTATCAAAAGTCTCAGAGGGGTTCGTCGTCCCGTATGCTGCTGAAATATGAAGAATTAGTTCTTCTCCAACGGTTGCAACAACAGTTCGATCCAATACTAAGAATCTTTCCAGCTCACCCACAGGGAGGTCGCCCGTGACTGTGTATATTATACCAGACTGAATCACCTCATTTGTCCTTGCATTAGTAACCACACAGGTATATTGGACACTGGTAACACCCGTATCTACATCGCTAAAATACAAGTAGCGACCATCTTGAACAGACTCTACAAATGTTGGTCCATCTTGGAGTGTAACTAGACTTCCTAGCTGGTTATTGTTAGCCACTGTATACCACTGTATCACAGGAGGAGGATTGGATGCATTCACAGCACACTCCAATGCCACTGAACCTCTCATCCGCGTCCTAACTGTAACATCTCCAGGGGAGTCTCTGAAACCACCAAAAACTGCAAGAAATGTTAGATTACACAGTAACTTCCATGTCAGTGGTAAAAACAAAATATACATTTTGATCCTATTTAAGTGAACATTCCTTAAAATTAATAAAGATTAGACCTATTCTCTCTCTTTTACAGGCTTTTTTTTACTATTTAAAAAGCCTGTGAAAGAGAGAAAATACATCTACTGAGTAAAGAAGGCTGAGAAAGAAATGTAAGTAATAAAGAGATTGTTGTATGAGGTATCCACTTCACAGAATCCAGAAGAAACTTGGGGACCAATTAACACTTTCTTCCTAAATAACCTTTAGAGTTTAACAGCAAAGTAGGACAAGCAAGCTCGACCTGGCTGGTAGCTAGCCGTATGGAATACAATTTAATTTTAACAAGTTATGTGTGATCAATGTATGTAGCTAACATCAATATTATACCACCACTGAGCTAGATAGAGCCTCAGCAGTGCAAACTCTCCGCACTGGCTGTTTATAACAGTTAAAAAAGTAAAACTTTTTCTCACCTCTAGAAAAGATTACAGCCAATGCAAAACTATGTCTAAAACCTGCCAACCTCCATTAAAACTTGTGGTAAAACCAAATGGTGACAGAGAGGTAAATTAATTGGTCATGTGATCATAGCATGACTGAAAGTGACATCACTCCTGTAGCACTGGCACGTGCAAAGGGGAAAAGTATTTTGTCGGAAAGATAAGATGAAACAAAACAATCAAGCACATTAAATTGTCAAGTATGTACTACAGTTTGATGTCACTAATCCACTTTGAGACCTGCTGTTGACAGATGAAATAGATAGATGACTGAATGAATGAGTAAATGAAGACACTTCTTTTATGGAGCTAGCTTCACAGGCATTACTACATATATCCCCTCAATCATTCAGCCTTCAAATAGTTACTACCTCGATTTATGTTCACACTGCTCACACTCATGAACTGATACATGAATACAAACATACATACATATATACATGCAAATACATACCTATGTTACGTACTACTTGCATACATATGCTTACACACTTTAGGCAATAACAAGGATTTTTGTGATAGTTAACAATCATACACCAGATTTCAGTACTTTAATTGCAAAAACTACTTGAGGAAATATGGCATGTCAGTGTTATTACCACAAAAATCCTTTTTATGTAGTGTAGTATATGTATGTATGTATGTATGTACGTATGTATGTATGTATGTATGCATGCATAAGGTATGCCTATACAGTATTGCAGTTATACTGGAGAGATGGAGCTTGTCAAAAACATAGTCATTGAGGATGGAAACCAAATTAAGAATAATTACCTCTTGGTTAAAATGGAATACACCAAGTAGTTATAAAATAGAGAACCAACAAGTTGTATGTAAATATACAAACCTTTTCCGCAACTAATAAACAGTGAATAGTTACAAGTGTATTAAAATGTCACCTATAAGCCATAAGTGGGACATGGTGAGTGTGGTGTGTTGTACTGTTTTATACTATACTGGAGCAAAAGGTCCCAGCTAGATCATATAGAAGGGAAAAAAATTCCTACACATTAAAATAGCCAGCCAGCTCACAGAAAACAACTTACATGCATAAGATACTGAAGCATTTCTACTCCTGATGGTAACAGTGACATTATTTAGACCAATGGTATTGGTAGCTCTGCAGTGATAGAGTGTGCCAGTCTTAGAAGCTCCTCCTCCCTCAGTAACATTCAATCCTATGCTGCCGTCACCTGAGATAATTCCCAGGGCAGTGATGTCCGTACTCTCTCTATCCGTACTCCCTCTAAACCAAGTCACTGAGGGTGTAGGGTTACCAGTTACTCCACAGCGTAGTACAAGGTTTACCATAAAGCCATTGAATTCTTGGAGAGCTGATACAAGCACAACAGTGTCTGAAGGATGCTCAGTAATGTTTGGGGGAGTGCCCTTGACTGCAAAGAGAAAGAATGCAACATTACTTCAGTAACTATACAAATATAAGACAATGATGGCTCTTCTAAACTGCTGTAAAGAAATATCGTCACTAAATGATATTTTCACTCTGTTCATTGGCTGTTAACAAGGTTACGTTTAACTTTTGTTTAACTTACTGCGTGGCCCCGCGAAGGAATTCTCAGGACAAAAAAGCAGTAGTAACGCCAACGTTTGTAAGACTGTCCACAACCTAACGAATGACATCTCGTCCTTTCTAGTCACAATGTAGTAAAGTAGAATGTAGCTGGGTTATTAATAGCTGGGGTTAAGGATATCAGTCGGCGTTACCAACCACCAAACTTGTAGGCGACAATACCACCACCACCTGAATTACACTACAATATAAAATAAAAAAATACAAATTAGCTAACATAAGTCTATCCGCGGGAGGCTACCACCAGTTAGTTGCTGACGTGGGTGTGTGGGTGGGGGGGGGGAGGGGGAGAGGGGAGGAGATAGGCGGCACGTGAAGTGCTCCAAGGTCACCGCCCATATATAAACGCGACCTTTACCAATCAGTAATCGGTCGACAAACTGATGCACACTCTCTTCAGCTGTTAGCAAAGATGGAGGAACGTATTGGGGGAGGGGGAACAATGTGATAGCACCAAAAATGCAACATGTAATATTGATTATCTTTGAACTAATTAAGAACTCCATCTTTCTCAAATCATAATTTGGCAGCGTCCAAACCCCTCCCACCCCATCTCTCTCCCAGTTCCTACACCTATGTACAGCATGGGATGATGCTCATGTGTGTGGGTGTGCTTATATGGTGGTAGTAGTAGCTATAAACTATAAAAGAGCTTTTTAGTGCTCAAGTTTAAGAAGCTAATGCTGAAAATCAGAGGAGTGGGGAGCTCCAACAATAAAAATAGTTAACAACTTTTGTGCTAGAGTAGTGTAGAAGACAAGAGCTCACTATAGCAACTTCTGAAAGGTTTACATGGCTAAGAAAGATCTTATAGTCCAGTAGCTAGTCAAGTCCAGTTTTTAGCTTTTGTTGTTGTTATCGTTAACAATAACAAAAATAACAGCAATTACTGTTGTTAATATTATTATTATTATTATTATTATTATTATTATTATTGGGTTTGTTGAATCACTTCAGTAGCTTTGTGGGTGTATGCTGTGTGTGGTGAATTAGACCACCGACTTGACCCAACCGATGGCTAAATAAACTGACGAAAGCTACCTTTGACTGGGTTGTAAATTCCAGCCGTTTGACTCGCCTTCAGAATTAGTTCAAGTGTATACAATTTACAAATAAATATTATTAATAGTAAATTACAAGAACAACATCAAAGGCAGCCGGTGAGCACAAAATGAACTAGTAGAGGTACTAACCTTCCAAAATGAGAGATGATACCAAAAATAATATAGAGAGAAAAGTCCAAATCACAAAGTTTAGAGAGAGAGAACCAACAACTGAACAAGAAGAGAAAGCAATCAGTATAAGAGTGTAATTCTAACAGTAATTAGTGTGAGAGACAGAAATACGAATACTAGTGAGTGAATGAAGGCGTGAACTAGTTCAAATGTAAATTAGTATTTATGATCATGTTAGTTTTCATGTAGTGGCTTCAACATGTGGTATGTGTGTGTGCATGTGTGTGTGGGGGGGGGGGGGGGGGGGGGGGGGGGGGGGGGGCTGTGTGGTGTAGTGTTGTGTACTGGGCAGGGCCCTTTAAGCCCAACTCGGGCAATTTTTCAATCTGATTTTCCATCTGCCTCCCACCAGCCCCACCAGTCCGCCCAGCTGTGATTGGGTACCTGGCATTTGCAGGGGTGCAAATTCAAGGCCTTTTCTCATGAAACAACAATGGTCCAGGTGGGACTTCGGGTGCCCACACCACTTGCTGTGAGGAAAGGCCTGTTCTCCTGCGAGTTCCTAGCCCGGCTCCAGGAGCTTTGCTCTGCCAGGTGCGCCTGACCGCCTAGCGGCAGCAAGAGAATTTGCATTTTTTTGCATTTGTGTGTGTGTGTGTGTGTGTTCTCACTCTCGTATAGTATACCTCTGTGCGGTTGGGGACAGGCAATGTACTTTATGTTGTGATAGTCTCACTCAAACTTGTTAAATTTGCATGCCAGAAATCTTGCACACAAGCAAGGAAGGCTGAGAATGAAGTAGAGAAGGAGTGTGCGGTGGCAGATACAGAGTATAATATGGTGGTTGGTATCATGTGACATGGTAAGGTGTGAAACAAAACAAAAACATAAATGAGTGAGCTCAATTCGGTAAGGATGAAATGTGTCCACCACGCAGTTTAAGACATGTGACAGCTATTTTACTCAAAAACCTTCAAGTAGGGTGCACTTGGTGTCTTGCTATGCCCTTAGGGCAAGGAAGACAAGGAACAAGAGCCTGATGACACAATTTACTCTCTGAAGAGATGTTGATTATTTAGATGTAGCTATAGGATTCCTTTCTTTACATCAGGCCACATGTGCCATGCGGTGTGACAGAAGGAAAGAAACTTGTGTTTGGATGTTGCTACTATAAGTGGTGCTGAGTACAACACTTACCACAACTTTGCAGTCATGAAGTTACAATTGAATAGGTCCCCAGGTGGCACTGGGGGGAAGGGAGTGCTAGAATGAGACATAACGAAGAATGTGGAGATGAAGAAGAGAGCATGAAGGACATGTATAATCCAGTGCTGAGGGCTGGTGTGAGAGTGCAGGAGTGAAGGGCAAGCGGCAAAGACAGTTTGAACTAGGAAGTGTTAAGGATAGAAAGATGATTATCTCCAGCATAAATGGTTTTGGAGTCAATAATCCCATTGCAGCCTCTTCTTACTGCTATGAATGCAGATGCAGTCCACTGGGTTGCAAAATGTGCAGGTTCTGGCAGGCCAGGAATGAGATATAGTCCATGGGCCAGACAAGATACTGGTACCATCTGGGGGGGCAAACTTTCATTAAGTTTTTTGAATAGGCCAATATCAGTAGTACATTTTGACATATGATAACCTAAGATACAAGGTAGCTAAATACTAGTTATCAGTCTAATCAAAAATGCTTCTTCGGGAAAAAAAATCTCCATGGTTTTCACACTTCTCCTTGAGTTTGGTTGTGAATTTCACACTTTTCTTGAAATATGCACAGTCATGTTCTCACTTCTGGCTAGAATATTCTACAGCTGATATCTGGAAAAGTATTGGCTGTCCTACAAAGCAGTTCTACAGCTGATATCTGGCATGAACACAGGAGGAAGAAAGTATTGGCTGTCCTACAAAGCGGCCACGGTTAGAGTGCATCATTCATTGCTGTGATGATGAAGAAGGCTTAAGATTGGTGTCCCCACAAAGTTTAGATTCGTGGAATTCTCTAGTTAATGCTGTCAGAATAAGAAAACATGCTCCAATTCTAGACCTGATGAAAGAATTAGCTGAAGAAGAAATCCCATCCATCTACTACCATAGGAAATGTCGCAGCATTTTTACTATGAAGAAGCTCCTTGAAACCATCACAAAAAAGGAAGACAAAGCTGGTGAATCTGAGGACTCTGAAGTTGCTACTAGCTTAAGACTGTCCTCCAGGCAAGTGCCACACTCATGTTCTACAGTTTATGATGTGAAGTGTATCTTCTGCCAGAAAAATACAAAATTTATCAGAGGACAGAAAACTCGGGAATCGTTGATACAGTACAGAGAGTTGCGAGCGGACAGCAGCATCAGAAATGCAGCTATAAAGAAAATGGATGGCAGAATGCTTGCTATTGTCAGCAGGGATCTTGTGGCAGCCGAAGGTCATGTTACAGATCATATACAAGACAGGAGAAAGTCACTGGCAGTGGAAGACATGCAGAAGACAGTGCAGATGAATATGAGACAGCACTGAGTTACTCATATAATGAATTGTTCATGTTCATCAGAAATGAACTCTTTGCAAATCCTAAGATTGTAGCAATGTCTGACCTTACATCCCATTTTGTTACAGCTATGAGAACTTGTGGCATTGATCAAGTGAAAGAGTCTTCAAAAAAGCACCTCCGCCGAAAGCTAGAAAGTGTATTTGGTCAGGCTCTACACATCTTCTCTGATGAGAAGGGAAAACTCTTCTTGACAACATATCAATCACTGCACTTGCCCAGTCCAACATAGCACTGACAACAGAACTGCAATCACTGAAGTCCCTTACGCACAACAATGCCATAACCACTGCAGCTTTGAAGATTAGAGCAGACTGCAGCATGAATTTCCACAAGCTTGGCCACCACATATAGCAGAAGGAGAAGAAAATGCATTTAATTTTCCTGAGTCTGTCATACTTTTCCTGCAACATCTGCTAGCAGGTTCCAATGGAAACTTTCTAAGTACAGAGCAAAGCTTCATGACAAGACTCTTTATGTGACTTGTGAGGAGGCTTGCTTCAGAATGACAGCAGAAAATTGGTTTGAAGTTGAAGAGCTCAGATCCAACCAAGAAGAAGCTGACACAAGGCTTATTTTGCATGCACTTCATGCATCAAAGACAGGATCTCAAGCTGTAATTGTAACAGCAGAAGATACAGATGTTATGATTATTTGCCTTGCCTTTAGCAGGAATATCCAATGTATCAGAAATGTGGAACCAAGAATCGAACAAGATTCATTGACATCACCAAATTAAGCAATTTCCTGGGTAGTGAGGCCCTCATTGGGTTGCACGCCTTCACTGGCTGTGATACAGTCAGTGCCTTTGCTGGCCATGGTAAGTTGAAGGCTCTAAAACTGTTGAAGAAGAACAAAGATTACATGGAGATTTTCAGTAAGCTTGGAGAATCATGGGAGCTAAGTGTAGAGCTTTCAAAAAAAATAGAAAAATTTACCTGTCACCTGTATTCGACCACAACCAGCACTCCTGAGGTGAATACTCTGCGATACCAGCTTTTTTGTGCCAAACGAGGAGAGGTAGAGTCAAGTCAGCTGCCACCATGCAGGGATTGCTTACATATGCATGTCCTTCGTGCTAACTATCAAGCATCAATCTGGAGGCGTAGTCTGCAAACCTACCCAGACATACCAAACCCTGTAGGTTTTGGATGGACAACTGACGTTGACACCGGTAACCTCATCATTAAATGGATGAGTTCACCACCAGCTCCAGATACGGTTTTGGAACTGTTATCCTGCAAGTGCCAACGTTCTTGTGTACTCCCTAGCTGCCCCTGTCTCAATAATGGACTAGAATGTACCAACATGTGCAAGCTACAGACATGCAGCAACCAGAAGAAAGAAGATGAGCTTCAGTTAGACCTTCATGACTCTGATGATGATGATGCAGATGATTGAAACTATTGATATTTGTTTGTTTTCCTTTTGTAATAACAGTATTCTCATACACAATTATTTCTAATTAATTGTGGGCATGGTATTGCACATAATTAATATATTTTGATTATGCAGTCAATATGAATTTAAATTTGGAAAAAAAATTAAGCAAATAGTCTTAAAAATGCTAGCACATAGTTGTAATGAAAAGAAAAATATGTGTTAATTTCACATGGTGACAACAAGTACTTAGCTACCACCTAGCAAGGGTTATCATATAAAAATTTAAACTTCAGAAACTGAAAAATTTAAATATCACAGTGAAAGTTTGCCCCCCCAAGTGGTACCAACGTGTAAAATTATGGGCTCTGGCTCATAGACTAATATCAGAACACCTGGTTTTTACTAAAAGGCTGGTGAAGTTGTAGGAGAGGTTTGGGGGGAAGAAGGTGTGAAAGCTATAGGGGGTTACTCCTGTAGAGTGTCTGCCAACCATGATGAGAAGGGTGAGCCCTTGTAGTGACAAGGATGCCCAACAACAACAGCAATGGAGAAAACACTTCACCAAAGTGCTCAATATCAGGGGTCAGTTTGAGGATGGGTACTGGAGTCTAGAGAGGTGGATGAGGCAAGCCCTCGTGTAATGAACACAGTACTTGGAAAGTTGAAGAATTGGGAAGGCAGCAGGTCATTTTAAGAAATACTTAAGGAAGAGGGCTGGAATGAGGAATGAGGACATTGGTGTCTATGCTTACAGACTAGCTGAGTGCAGTGTGGGAGGAGGGACGCATGCTACAGTGAGCTGCTTCTTTGGTGGAGGTTACAGTAAGCTTGCCCAAGACAAAGCTCATTGTGGTAGGGCTGGGCACGACTGATCAGTACAAGATTGTCTCTGCGCTTGATTGCAGTGGCCCAATACAGTTGATTTCTCTGGTGCTGTTGACTCTCCTGAAGCTCTCTGATAAAAAAAAAATCCAGTTCCCATATCTGGGCTTTTTATTGTCTGGAGAGGTGCTACCATTTCACAAAGGGCCATTGAATGTAGGATGTGTGGCACAACGTTCAGTACAACAGAGCTATCTCAGATACACAAGTGCTGTGGTGAACGCAGCCAGCCAGTGCAGGAACAGCGGGGAGCTTAGCCAGACCCATACCAATTGCTATGGTCTGGCTACACGAGACTAGTATTAAAGAGTGTAGATGGTCAAGGTATCCACAAGAAGAAAATCCTCAGTAGCAGTAGCTAGCTCACTTTGTTACCTCCAGCAGGAGGGCCATGTGGCCCATGGTATTGGTATGTCCAAGGTCCAGGTGTGTGTGTGGGTGTGGGTGTGTGTGCTGTGTGTGCGTGTGTGTCAGGTCTATTTATAGAAAATTAAATAAGAGCTATTTATGCTTAACCTTACTGGCATGAATTATATTATGTCATTTTTAAGAATTGAAATGCTTCAGTAAATAAATTACTTTAAATTATAGTGCAGCAAAGGGAGCTGAGATTAACAAAATTTGCTGTAGTTAAAA
>WLWD01003629.1_pt1 | contig 71863 bp, 57 predicted proteins | sample 6712731 | NCBI WGS metagenome assembly WLWD01 (sample SAMN12718690, study PRJNA576275) | sponge metagenome | isolation source: marine sponge | host: Mycale hentscheli | place: New Zealand: South Island, Marlborough, Capsize Point | collected 2014-11-01
TATGCTAGCCATAATCTGTGTGTCTCTGTTGAAGTAGAATTACTACAGCTTACAATTACTGTGCAGCATACAAATCGGATTATTTCAACTAATTGATTATTAACAATTACCTTTGAAGAATTTCCATACCTTGATTTTTCTGATGCTAATTTGATGGCCCCATTGACAATTGCATTTGTGTATTTGTGCAACTGCACAATGTGGTAGTTGTTGCCATCATAGGTGGTGTGTAAAACTTGATGTATTCTTTCCAGTTCGATTTCGTCAAAAACTTTTTGAAATATTGGAAGAGGTTTAATTTCGTTTTTGTCAAGAAAACTGAAATCAGACAATGTTCCTTTCTTATGCCCATGAAGCAAAGATGAAAATTCATTTTGGAATTCACTAGGCCATAGACTACTGTCAGTTGACTGCATGCTTGTGAGTTTCCTCATAATTTGTATCGGTATGTTGTGAGTGTTTGTATGGACAGAACCGGCAATACCATTCATACGTTATAAAGCAAATAACCAGAAGTCATAAACAGGACCATGGTTTCTGATACAGTCAGTGAGATGGGCTGCCAAATGCATATTTGGGGTTAAGTTATTCTTCCCATATAGCTCTTCAAACTTGGTGCAAAATTCTTCAACCAATTTTTCAGCTTCCAGTAATTTTTCTTCCACAACTTGTTTTCCCCCGTGACCACGACCCTTTATTGACTTTGTAAGAACCACCTTCACACTTCTATTAATCATGCGAGAGAGGTGTGGCTTGGGAAAAAATGAAGAATTTTCCACATATTGAAGAAATTGTGCCTTAGTACCTGCGGCAACATTAACATCACCATCACAAGACACCTTCTTGCTGGGACTGTCCATGGGACCATAGAAGATCCCTAGGGATTATGACTAAATTTAACACCACCTTCAATGTCCAGAAAATCCTCCCATTGCTAATTCATACGTTTGGCTCGCTCTATGTTAATTAGACGAGCATCAAAATAAGCTAATATTGTCTATATTACATATACTTTCATGTTAATGCTCACTCAGGGGTTCATTTGGGGGGGGGGGGGCAGGAGGAGGGCATTCACCCCCCTTTAAATATTTAAATTTTGTAAGCAAGCAAAGTTAAAAAGTTAATAATGAAGGTGATTGCAAATGAATCACACTGTTGTTACTGCTCAAATTGTCTTTGTAATTGAAGCCCACTAGTTTCCATTTTAATTGAAAGTTGTGACACCCATGAGATAGCGTAAACTCAATCTTGCCCCCTAAATGCTAAATTGTAATGTTAAAGGATTTGAAGATATATATAAAAAAATATCCAAAATGCTGTGTCTAGTCACTCTTCAGTGTCTATATGCTGTATCTAAGCATTACTAGAAACTACTCTATTAGCTATGACGTCTATACACTGCTATGTGCCAATATGCAGTGTCTAGACACTACTCTGTATATTATTATAGACACAGTGTAGTTTGTTATTAGTTAGTGTATATTAGCAGAACTTTATTATGTCATACATTATATATGTTTAGGAGTTTTCAAATATATTGATGAAGTGTTCAAACACTTCATTGCTTCCAAGGATGTTCTGGAGCTTCTGTCTTTAAAGGTTTGTTTCATCATAGATCTTTTGTCAGCAGAAAAAGAAGAGCAGACATGGCAGCACATGCACAGTGGAGTGTTGTACCAATGTACTAGTCCAAGGTCCAACTTATACAACTCAAGCAGACAGGAGGACAGACTGGACTATTGTGCAGAATCTTGATGAGGAAGCATCTGTACTGTTTCACAGTCTTAAAGATTGTATGAAGATTAAATTCACTGTGACTCCTGAAGGTAGTGAAACCATAGTAGAAGCTGGCCAGGCCAGCAAACATAGCAGTCTCACCCTGTGGAAGAGCCACCACATCCTTGAAGAACATGATGGCAAGATTGAAATCTTTTACCAAAGGTAAGCAGTCCAGACAAAAGGAAGGCTCTTCAACATCAAGTGGTTGTTCTGAAATTGCTGCCATGTTTGAGGAAGTGTCCAAACAACCACAAATGGAAGAGAATGTAAAACATTTTTTCAAGGCCTTTCTGAGGATGGAGAATTCTAAAGGCCAGCCCGAGCTGATGGACATGCTACCAGCATTCACTTGACTATGGGACCTGATTAAATATTACATTTGAAGACATTCGTTTGAAAACATTTTTTCATTAGAACTTATACAATTAGGGGGTACATTATTAATGATATTTAGATCATAATTGGCATAGTTTTGTGCTCAACGGTTTATTTATTAAAGTTTGACAGCATTTGCTTGGTATCACTTAATTAATACATACATACTTTAGTACGTTGCTAAAAGTTTCAGGATTAACCATTTTGTCCTTGATCATAGAAAATCTGTTAGACTCATGTCAAAAATCTCTGATACCACATAAAAAACAAGACCATGTAAAACACTTAGAATGGCTTTTTCTAAAACAAACAACAGTAAACAAGAACAAACTAATACTGGCAAAACAAAACAAAAACAAAAAATACTGGCACCCAACATCAATTCTTTACCACTTTCTTCATATTAGGTCCCAGGTTGGTCAGCCTTTCCCTATTTATCTTCACACTAAACAGTAGTGGAGGAGCGAACTATTTTGTATTAGTTGGGTAAAGTTATTAGCTCCACAAGATTAAAATCTTGGTTATAAAATGTTATTATAATAGTCCAGGTTATTAGATAATTATAGTATAGTATTTGATTATAGTTATTATAGTATTTAATTATTGTAGTATAGTATTTAAAGCTACCAAGGATTCTATGACTGTGTTAAATGATGCACTTTGGCATAGTACAAAAAATTAATCTAGCATCTTCATCCCTTCACCCTCCTGTTCTTCCTCCATCTGTTAAGTTATTCTTTAATACAGCAACTACTGCCATTTTCCAACTCTGTAAATTTCTGTAATCTTAACTTCTTAGGATATGGTCTACAATATAGTCAGTTTTGTTGAGATTATGTACTGGATCGTGGATGATTTATTTGACACATTGTCCTTCAGTTGTGTAAATCCCGTACCTACATCCACGTCGTGGTGGAACCTATTCATACGCACCCATGCTTCTAAAAAGTATAATATAGCTAAGTATTTCAGATGTAATTTTGAATACTAGGTTTATGATCTCATGTGTATGTGCATGTGTCGCTCCCAACGATTCAATGCAGAGGCATCATTAAACTGCAGATTATTATCAAAAAGAGTGGGGGAGTATGTGCACATTGTGAATTTCTAATAGTGGACTAATTCTCAATGGCAAGTGTCCATTATTTTGGTGCAACACCTGATGGCTAGATATCATGTACATATTGTGGGACAGGATTTGTGGAAGTTCAATGGCCCTATTGCCACAGACGTGAAAGTATTGAGTCTGATTTGGAAGATAAAAGTTTCTGCTTACAGAAGACATCTGATGGCAACCTATACATACTCATATTACTATTAAGTCCAAACAAAAATTTTTGTTTGAGGTGTTGATTATTGCGACTTCTGCATGTGCACTTTTTCAAAGATGGTCAGAATGATTTCTACATAGAGCGTATAAATAAAGATTCAATATTCATGGGACAACTGTATTCAGAGAGCAGAACATTTTATGACAACATGCATTCTTCCAGAACTGCTGGCACACCCGCTCAACTAAAAATTTGTTATAGCAATTTGATACTCCTGGTTCAAATGGAGAAGGCTGCAGTAAGTATATTTGCTGCTAAAAGCCAGAAAGTTGTGATAGGATTGGTTGCAACAACGTGGACTGCTCTATTGAACACTTTCATTTTGAATGCTTGAAAATTAAAGTTGCTTCACGTGGGAAATGGTACTGCCCAGACTGCCGAAAGCTCCCACAATTTACTAATAATAAGAAAAGAATAACATAACATTTTATTTTTAGTATAGCTAGCTATCTGAAAACTACTGTCAACTGATTTTTACAATTTTTTTACTAAGCTACTCTATTAATCACACACACACACACTATTAATCACACACACACACACATACACACACACACACACACACATATATAGCTACACTTTCTTTATTGTAATATTAATATTGAATACAAATTTTGTTTTTGAACAAAAACAAAACAAAACAACAGCAACAAAAAGACCCAACAAACAAATATATGACCAAAGAATACGTTTAATATTAATGAATTATTCAAAAGGCAGTACAGAGTGACATATATCACATAAAGCACAACAGACACAACATTAGATATATGTATAGGTATATATGTGAAGTATAACCTTGACTACATTAAAATCAATTTGAGTGAAAGCATGAACTATTGCATTTGATTCTGAATAGGTACTTCATCTTGAATATCTGAATGAGTTGCCATCATGGAGTCACTGGTACTTTCCTGTAGAGAATCATCCTTGCCTTTGCTTTGTATACCATCGCTTGCACCTCCCTATTGCTGTGGATGACCCCAAATTCTGTGTTGGGAGCCAGTCTGGACTTGCATCATCCAATAAATCTGCCTGCTTTCCAGAAACGAAGTGCCCGAGAAACGGAACCTCCAAAACTTTACGTACCTACGTATATTTCACGCATGCGCAATAGTAATAGTTTAGGTGTGGTCGGTCAGATTAGGATACTTCGCTTTACAGACTCCCACTAGCCACTAGTTCGAAGGAACGACACGAATTGGCGTTGGTATTTTGTCTATTATGCGCAAGTTATGGAGCCACGAGATCCTCCCGAGGTGAGCATATGTCTAGTTTATTGATTAGAGTGCGATTTAGTTATCTAACTAGTGGTGTGCTTGAGTAGTCTCACGAGTCAGACTCTTTGCCTAAAAGTTCTGGTCACCACCCCTACAACGTTTCGTTGGGTGGCCGCACATAGCAACGCGCACTGCCTGTAGATCCGGACATTAATTTATTCCCCGCCAATACCCCACCATTTGATAATACGCGAGCAGAAACTATCGCGCAGTAGTAAGTATAATTTGCGAAGTTGTAGTGTTTTAATTTAGCTTCTTGTTGTCTCATATTCGTTTATAGCAACTCTCCATACGTCGTCTGAGTTCACGCGGCAAGGTGCGCCAGGCTGCCTCTCCTCCAGTAGCCGTTCTCCGGACTCTGCGCACCTGAACTCAAGCGGATGGATCCACCAGGCTCGATTTCTGCGGAGCGAAGACTTCCCAAGATGCGCAGATCTAATACCTTCACCTCTGGCTATCTCCAATAAACTGCTCTCTCTTCTGACTCTCTTCTGACTCTCTTGTTATTGTTGTATTGATGTTTGTTTACTCTTGATATAGGCGGGCTCTTTTTAGAACCAATACAAACTAATTGAGAAAAAAAATTGCTCGCATACTCGTAGTACGAGATATGGGGGTGGGGCTATTTCTTAAGAATTGCGAGTGGAATTAAAGTTCCAAATTTTGTAACAGTTTTTCTTGGAATCTAATAATGAGAACGACATAAAATTTTTACACACGGGTAAACCAAAAAAAAATGAACTGCACCACGTAGAGAATTTTTCAATATCTTATAAATAGAAAAAATTGCGAATAAATCATAAAGTAATATTGAAATGGAGAATAACTCTTTGTCTTGCAGTAGAGTATCGGCTCGGCTAGTAGTGCACCAAATTGCGGAGCTCCAACTTACCGCACCGCTCCAAAAAACTGCTACAAAGTTTTATAACCAGGCCCCGATATTTCCTGATATTTCTTCCAGATTCGCTCTAAAATTAGTGAGCGGCTCCTTCGGCTGGTACTTTGTCCTTGTGTAGTAGTGGAGAAGCCCCTGTAAGTATACAATAGTAGTAATCGTGCATAGCAACCATCAACAAAAAATTGCGTAGGCGGTGTGCGGCCACCCTTAAAGGCACCAGTTTGTAGAAATTAGAGTATCAGCTCTTCCTTAGTGTGGTGCCAAGCTCCCCACCTCTATCAGTGAGAGTTTAGAGACATAAGGTGATCTGCTGATCAGTGAAAATAAGTTTTGGGACATAATGGTGATGATGAAATGAAATAAATACAAAATGCTGCAGCTGGGATAGCTAAGCTACAAATAAATTGATCAAAGAATAATTTCATAAAGGAAAAGGATTATTTGTCTCACTTCTAACAGTCTTAGAGAGACTTCTTTACTCTATATTATAGCCTTCAGGCTTTTCTTAGGGTTAGCATGCCCTTTCTTGCTGTCTCTACTTTTTGGTGACCGCATTGCTGGTTTATCCATCTTATAACAAACTTCTGCAAAAGCCAAAGTTAACCACGACACCCTAACAGGAAGTAAACAAATATATTTATTACATTCCAGTACAACGAAATGTTGTATGGATGGTGACCAGACCCTTACCTTCACTGCTCGGTCGGTAAAGTGTCTGGCTCGCGAGACTAGTGTTTGAGCACAACAATATCGAGCGAGCCTGCCTAGTTAGGTAACAAAACTATAGCATTGTTACTACATAATTTATATTTTAACATAGTGCTAAACAGTATAATAGCAGTTGACCATTAATTTTAGCAAACAAATACAAAATTACTCTCTTACGTGAGTAATGGTAACTTCTATAGTATCAAACTTAAGCCGTTCTGACTACCTCAATTACCAGTAATTCTTGAACAAGCTCTCACCTACAAAAGGTTATTTAATAATTTTAGCCAAGGAATGTTGAGTTATATACTACTTACCCCAGATTCCTTAGTATTAATCTGACGACCAGTGGCTTTTATCTTTCTTTTCTGGGCTTTTTACCATATAGAATTTAAAGTGTTTGGCCGTCGTGGGAAATTGAACACAAGACTTACGACTTAAGTGGAGTAAAAAAATACACAGGATAAAAGAATTTAGTAAAGAAAAAAATAATTTCAGTTGGTCTGTTGGGAGTAGTCTGTAATATGATAACATTCCATTTCTAACAATATTAAACATCATTTAATTAAACCACACCACTTCCTGGCCAGACTGTACAAATTTGCTTACTATGGACCTGCACACATACTCTAACCACTGAGTTACAACTACTAACGAATTTTTCTAATTCTGTATTTGTATTGTAACTACTGCTATGCTATGAAAGTCTGAAGACTGAGCAAGAAACTGTACAATGATAAACTAGCAGAGTAAAAAAAAATATATCAACGGATAAAAATAATTTTTCCGTTGGTCTGTTTGGAGTAAGACTGTAGTGTAGCAGTATATAGCTAATTAGTATATACAAGTGGAAAATGTGGTTACCCAGTGGTTGTTGTGCTCAGTGATTAGATTGCTGGTGCTTGTTCTGACCCCAGCGACTACCAAAAAGCAACGACACTACAACAACAATAAAAAAAAACAAAAAAAAAACAACCTGTGAAAGAGGGAGAATACATTTAATAACAAAAAAAAATTATCACATGATCAAGCTACTTACAGTAAAAGTGTGCTATCACGCCGTAGACCGCAGAACTTATCTAACTTTAATATAAGTATTTTTTACGTTGCACAAGGTGGGATTGTGGTGTGTACCACACAAGATGTGTGTGTATATATTCATTTAAGAGAGAATTCACATTTTTCACTTGCAGTTATTGTATCTTGTGAAGAGACTGGAATCTTTCAGTGTTTTATTATTGTAGCTGTGACTTGTAATTACTAAGCCAACTTTTGAGGAGTGTCCTATGAGGGTAGATCTAAAGATAGCTACTCTCAGAAATCATTATAGACTTGTTGTGGGAGAACCTTCCATTAAGTCAGGATTTGTATACCCACTAGCAGTTTCTGCTTTCTTTTGTGCAATACAAGGTTTAACTCTGTCACCGCGGCGAGCATATATATATGCCACAATTGAACTACGTGTAGACCGCGGAGTGCGTATATTTATGCTCAAGGATGCCCTTACCGCAGACGCGTGTTGCCAGCGATGCAGTGTCAATTAGGCGGTAACAGCCGCCAGAATTTATTCAGCAGTAATTACCACTTCTTGCTACCGGTTTTTATCAGCGATGGCCCAACGTATTTACACAACTAAAGACGTTTTATCTACACTTGATACTGATTCTGGGGATGACTTTGAGGGGTATGTTAATCAGGAAGAGTATGCAGAGAGATATGAATATTCTGATATAGAAAACAGAAATGGAAGAGGATATTAGTGAAATTGCCAGTGTTGATGAGATGGAAGTAGAAAATGAAATTTTAGTAGAAAATGAACATTTATACGATAGCAAAGATTGTCATTCAGGTTCTGCTTCTGCTACTGCTTCACCAAGCGCTTCTGCTACTCCAGGTATTAGCTTTACTGCTACTCCAGGTCCTACTCAGGAAATGAGTAACAAAAATCCCTTGATTTTTTTAAGTGGAGGCCCGGGAATGTGTTTGTATATCATGTGTGTCTTCTGTTAGTATTATTGTATTTATTTATTTAATATTGTATGTATATTTTTGTGTTTGAATGCCATAAGAGTTACTATGTGTGTGCTAGTTTAGATACTCATGGTAAAGAATTGTATATTCATGTTGTTTTTTTTACATTGTTGAATTACAGTGTATTTGTTGTTCTTCTAATTAACATACACCTATGTTTGTTGATATGAAGTGTATATATAGCTTGTTGCATTATTTACCCATATATAATTGGCGAGCGAGCGGAGCAAATGAGACACTTACAGGGGTAACACAATTGAAAATCAGGGATGTTTGTTTATTTATATGTTTGGACGTACGAATGTCATTTTGTACTTTGACCCTCGCGCATTTTAGTTTTCGCTCTGGGTTTGACCCCATCCCAAACTTTACTTAACAGAATCCTCCAGTTTAGCGATCATTACCCGTATCACCTTATAAATTGAATTGTTTACCGCTTTGAATTGTTTTGCGGGTGCAGTTAAAACTCAAAAACTTAGAGGAGCTCCATTTCAATTCTAGGTAGTGGCGGTGGTAAGTTAATACGCTATTTGTCACAGTTATAAGCCCTACTCAACAGTATTTACTTGAAAATTTATTGTCCACTAGACGAACCACGAAGGTAAGTCTTGCGTAGGTATGTTGAGTTGCGTGAAAGTATTGTGCATTACGACTACTATTAAGAATATCACAAAGAAAAATTTAAATAATGTGACTTCATTTTGTTGCTTCTTTTTCAATTAAAACTGTTGAGGGGAGCGGTTACTATGGCATTGAATCCCCTTTACTACATATATGTAATTTGACAACTCGACTGTATTTTAATAGTTTGAATGTTAGCTGTTAAAATCAATCGTTTAACAATAGCGTAGTTTAAGGCTCGCTCGCCATTTGTGCTCAAGCATACCACTAGTTAGTTGCATGGCTGCTTTTTTATCTGGTATAAATAAATATTTTTGGTTATTTTATCATACAAAGAAACTATTAATGTTGTGTGATTTAGTGTTTGTCATCAATTATATTGTTTTAAATGTATTTAGGTTGATCTTCTTCACCCTCTAGCCTCACTTCACAGGGAACACTTCCATGCCTGGAATGAGCATGTCAGGCCTAAACATTGTGCAGTACTACGTGATACAATAGTTATACTTGACTATGGTAACACACTTCATATTTCCTCTACTGATGACCTTCACTCATGGATTACGACTGCAGCACCAAATGACTACTCCTCCCTAACTACCTACCAGTCTAAGTTTGTATTGGTTGGTGGAATAAATAAATATGAGTTGACCAACCAACTATTGATTAGTACTACTGGTCTAGACTGGAAGACATCTCTCCCTGCCATGCCTACTTGTCGCATCTGGACATCCTCAGTCAGTGGAGGATCACCAGAAGTCCTGGTAGTGGCTGGTGGGCGTGTTCACAATGAAAAGGACTTGGATGTTGTGGAGGTGTTACTTGGTGACCACTGGATGACTGCAGACACGTTACCAATTCCATGCCGGAACATGCAATCAGCATTCCATGAAGGCAACTTCTACTTAACTGGAGGACATAACAGGAGGAAGATTCTGTTTATGCAGTTTAGAATCTCTCAAAGAATCTGCTAGTGATAACAGGACAACTACACGAACAGTATGGAGGGAGATAACCACACCCATTAAAACATTTGCTATTACTTCCTTTTTATCACATCTTATTAGTATAGATGCGCAATCTTCTATAAGAAGGTATTTGAGCACAGCACGGTCTTGGATTGAGACAACTTGTGAGGGAGATGTACCACATGACACTACTATACATTCATCAGCTGCAGTATTGTCTTCTGGACAGTTAGTGATTGCTGATTCCGAGGGAGTGTATAAAATAACTTCATCAGGTTAGTGTTGTCAAATAGTAGTCCCACTTTAGAAACTGCAGTGATACTATTTTTCTTCAGTATGTCCACTGTTATAGATTACAGAGAAAACTTTCATATGCTCTTATAATGATATGAATTCCCTTTATTTATGTTGAAAAAGACTTGACTAGCTCTCTCACCATCTAGGAATATTTTGTGTTTAAGTAAAATATTGTTATTATTATGTAGTGATTCCCTATTCGCCAGACAACCAGTTCATATCCAATGTCCTGTCCAGACTAGAGGCAGTGATGGGCATTCGGATTGTGTCTGTCCTGGCCAATAGTCTCTCTCAACTAGCACAATCTACTGGAGTAGAACTACCAGACCTTTACCCACAGAGTGATCCTGTGTATTATGTAAATCATGTTATTGCCACATGGCATAGACTACATCATCCAACATGGCAACAACTACTAGACGTCTTACAAGATATTGGACAAGCAGAGCTGAGTCAGCAAATTGATGCATTCATGAGAGGTAATTAATATTGAAAGATTAATGCATAATAAAGTTAGAAACTTGACAATAGAGTTAGAGACTGGGACATTGAGTTAGAGACAAGAGCATGGAGTTAGAGACTGGGACATTGAGTTAGAGACAAGAGCATGGAGTTAGAGACTGGGACATTGAGTTAGAGACAAGAGCATGGAGTTAGAGACTGAGATAGGGAGGGAACATAGAGATAGAGACAGGGACATAAGTACAATTACAGATGGGATGTGGAATTAGAGACTGGTATATGGAGTTAGAGACTGGGACATTGAGTTAGAGACAAGCGCATGGAGGTAGAGAATGGGACATTGTGGTATAGATAAGAGCATGGAGTTAGAGACTGAGATATAGAGGGAATATAGAGACATAAACATAGAGATAGAGACTGGGACATATGTACAAGTACAGATGGGACGTGAAGTTAGAGACTGGTATATGGAGTTTGAGACTGAGACAAGGGTTTAGACACCGCAACATAATGGAGATACAGGGCAGTAGGAAATGGAATGGCCTAAACGGCCTTGGCCGTTCATGTTTTTCGGTTAAAGATACATTGAAGTATTTTTGTCATTTTAATGTTAACTTTCTAATAATAGCAAAGCCCAGACAGGCATAGCTGTTTCAGTTCAGTATGTAGTATAATAGTATAGTTTCATTTGCATATCATGTAATATGTCATATATTTTATGTGCTTAGGAGTTTTCAAGTTTGATCAAGCCTACAGACACTTCATTGTTTCCAAGGATGTGCTGGAGCTTCTGTCTATAAAGTTTATGTTCCTGGGTCCTCCACGACAAGGCAAAAGTACAACTCGCCGTCGCCTTATGAAAGAGATCATAGATCTTCTGTCAGCAATGAAAGATGAACAAATTCATGGCAGCACAGGCACAGTGGAGTGTTGTTCCAATATGCTAGTCCAAAGCACGTCTGATCCAACTACAGCAGAAAGAAAAACAAACTGGACTATTGTTCAGGATCTCATTAAGGAAGCATCTATACTCTTTCACAGTCTTAAAAATAGTCTCGAAACTGAATCCACTTCTGAGGCAACAGCTGAATCCCTTGGAAGTAGTGCAACCACGGCAGAGGTCAGTCAGGCTAGCAGTACAGAGCAATCTCGACCTGTGGAAAAACCAGCACAACCTACATTACTGCAGAAGGTGGTGGCGCGATTAAAATCTTTTACCAAAGGTAGGAAATCCACACAAAGGGAACCTTCTCCTGTCCCACCAAAGCAAGTCCCAGTAGCTGATGAAGTGGTAACATCACATGATTATTCTGAAATAGCTGCAATTCTTGAGAAAGTGTCCAAACAGCCTCAGTTCGCAGAAAAAGTAGAGCATTCTTTCAAAGCTTTCTTGAGAATGGAGGACACTGGAGGTCAGCCTGAGCTGATGGACATACTGCCAGCACTCACCATAGGACCTGGCCTCTACTTGCTGCTCTTTAGCTACAAGTTCAAGTTAAATGAGGAGTATCAAGTTTATTATCAAAGAGCTACAGGAGAGACAACTGCACCAGAGAAATCGGAGTTCACTCTGCAAGAAATGCTTTTGCGTACTCTTGCCAGTATATCTTGTTTCAGTTCCTCCACCCATCTTCAACCTCTACCAGAAACAGACAACCCACCCATCGCTGGTGAGATACCTAGAACAGACGACTCAGCCATTGGTGAGATAGTGGAGTCTTCAAAGTCAGTCGTGTATATGGTGGGTACTCACAAAGATAAAGTTTCTGAGGAAGACATCACTACAGTCGACTCGCAGTTTCAAAAAGTGATTCAAGACACTCACTTTAAAAACGATGATATAGTTCAGTTTTGCTCAGAAGACAAGCTTGTTGTTTCTTTAGACAACATGGGAGGCGGACGAGAAGAAATTGATCATTTGCATCAGCAACTGGAGAATGCCATGGAGAAACATTTTAAAAAGCTGAAAATTCCAGCTGTGTGGCTTCTGTTTAGCTTGTGTCTTCGCATGAGAGAGGTGAGGACAGCCAGCCTGGAGACCTGCTTGGCCTTGTCCAATGCCTTAAATATGACTCTTTATGAGACCAAAACAGCTCTGTGGTTTCTTCACCACCATGCCGGTGTTCTGATGTACTTCCCCAGGGTGCCTGGTCTGGAAGACCTGGTGATCATAGACATCCAGGTAGTGTATGACAGTATCACTGGTGTCATTCTTAAAGCCATGAGCTTTGATAGTACATGTCAGGCTACAGCTGAGAAATTCAGGAAGACAGGTCGGTTCACCATGAAAGATTTGAAAGCAGCTACCGCTGACATTTTAGTAGATGTCATTCCACCACACCAACTTGTAGCTTTGCTTGATCATCTTCATATCGTCGCTGCGGTTATGCCAGTCAGATCTTCTGATACTAATCATATCTTGGAAGAAGAAAAAGAATACATCATGCCTTGCGTGTTAGAAAACACTAGTGCAAAGGAACTTGACTTATTTCACAAAGAATCCTTTAGCTCATGTTTTATGGAGCCTCTCTTGATATGCTTCAGTTGTGGGTTTACTCCTATGGGACTCTTTCCAGCTGCAATGGCTTGTTTCATATCTAACAAGTCCTTCTTTTTCATTAGAGAAGGTGTCAAGAAAAACATGGTGCAGTTTTTGTATGGAACAAAGAAAGTTCGTGTAACATTTATATCTCGATGTAAATATTTTGAAGTCGTAGTTTCGTGTGATCCTACCTTCCAAGACTCCATTCACCTTGAATGTACTTCTCTAAAACGAGAAATAGAGGCCACTCTAAAGAAGGCTAGTTCCAGAATGAACTACAACATCAACATGGACTACCAGTTTGCCTTTGACTGTCGTTCACATGAAGGAGATAATCACATTGGAGTGGTTGATAAGGCAGATCAAATTCCAGAGGTTATGACATGTCTTTTCAATCCAGACAATCCACAAGCAGTTGTACTTACCAATAGACACCTTATTTGGTATGGACAGTTATGTAGAAATAGACTGTGTATTCTAACTTTAAATAACTACTCGGATTTATGTGGTGTCAGAAATATGAGAATATAGATCCTGCAGTAGAGCAGAAAGATCCTGCGGTAGAGAAGAAAGATCCTGCGGTAGAGAAGAAAGATCCTGCGGTAGAGAAGAAAGATCCTGCGGTAGAGAAGAAAGATCCTGCGGTAGCGAAGAAAGATCCTGCGGTAGAGAAGAAAGATCCTGCGGTAGAGAAGAAAGATCCTGCGGTAGAGAAGAAAGATCCTGCGGTAGAGAAGAAAGATCCTGCGGTAGAGAAGAAAGATCCTGCGGTAGAGAAGAAAGATCCTGCAGTAGAGAAGAAAGATCTGATCTCTGACAGTAAGTGAAGTAATTGTTAGTAATTTAGTATAATTGCAAATGTTTTATATTATTAGGTGGCAATAACTTGAGTGTATTTCTGAGTGTGTTTACTGACTTGGTCCTCTCAGTGACGCTTTGTGTCATGACAGTAGCTGATCACTGCTACAGTATTGGACTCATAACTGAAGATACCTATGACCAACTTGTCCAACGTGACTTGACTGACAAGCACAAAGCAAGAATTCTTTTAGGCAACGTTCGTACAGTCTTATCATCCAGACCCTCAGCTCTCAAAGATTTTGTTAATGTACTCTTCGAAACAGGAGAATGTAAACATGTAGCAGATAAAATACAGCAACTGCTCTAGTAAGTCTATTTTTAGTATTGTAATATTATTGCTATGGTATATTATTTGTGTAATAGAATGGTGGATTTAATTATGTGGAAGAATGCAATACTACAGTGAGGACATTCATTTGAAACACTTATTACTCTCATAAGCTGATACTTTTAATATGTTCCACTTTGAATATTTTCTTTGCTGTGAATGTTTTCATTGCAATATTTTATTTATTTATTTTTGAAGTTACAATTAGAATTTCCACAATAAACTGTTAGAATTGCATGGGACCCTCACATTCAGTACTCCACGTGAATAATACTATAATTAAAACAACAACAGCAAAAACAACAACAAGACAAAACAAAAAACAAAACAAAAAAATCAACAACCAATAACAAAAAGTGATGTATGAGTAGAACAGAGTTATGTTCAGCAAAACATTACAATTATTATTAAATAGTATATCTGACCAGATCTACAGGATCAAAGGAATTCAAATTTCTTCCATAATAGCTAATCTATATTTTAACTCACTAGATGTATGTGAAGTGATAAATTAGATGTGGAGAAAATTTCAACGAATAAGAATCTTTGAAAAAAGAAATTTTGTTGGTCTGTTGAGAGTGAGACTGTAGCATAACAGTATCCCTTAACAGTATAAATACAGAATTGGAGTGTTTGTTCGCTGGGTGGTCATTGTAGCTCAGTGGCAGAGCGCTTGTGCACTATACCAGCGGTCCTGGGGTTAGATTTCCGGTGGCGACCAATATTTTAAATTCTGTATTGTTAAAAAAGCCTGTGAAAGAGAGAGAACACATCTAATTCATATTATTTTATTCTCAAGAAAGTGTACAGTCCATGAATATAACAGTGAAAACAAGTTATGATAAGTAACTGGACAATGATGTAATGAATGATTGGAGCTAGAAGTGTTTAGTTATTGCACTTTGCACCTCCTGCTTTTCCCTGGTGACCACGACCCTTTATTGACTTTTGAAAGAACCACCTTCACACTTCTATTAATCATGCGAGGGAGGTGTGGCTTGGGAACAAACGAAGAACCTTCCACATAATTGAAGAACTCGTGCCTCAGTACCTGCAGCAACATGAACGTCATCATTACAAGACACCTTCTTGCTGGGACTGTCCATGGGACCATAGACGATCCCTACAGTAATGCAAATGAATTTACCAGAGGCACAACAGTTACTTTAAAGATGTAGCAGCCATTGAAGATGCTCTACAAGCTCTAGACCACATTTCCAGAGATCATTAGAGCTCAGATTCAGAAAGTAAGCCAGAATGAAAGGTTGTCCTTATAGCTAACTAGGCTCAAGTATTAGGTAGAACTAAGGAATTTGAGACATGGTAAAAGGAACATTATAATCACTTGCTGTACGAGAGTTACCCCAATGTCATCATAAAGTGGCTCTTGAACAGATTGAAGGGAGCAAAATAAAACAACAACAACGACAAACAAAAATTGGAGAAAAAACAATTGCGAAATCACATCCAGTGATTTTATAAAAAACACATCATACCCACCAATTCCCAGGTCACACCTTACCGTCTTAATAGTGGAAGTGAACCTTCCCTTCCTGTCAGTTAGGAAGATGAACTGTAGCACATCCAGCACAGCGGAGTCTCTCACTCTCCTCCAGTCCTCCTCACCAGGCACCATAGTGGTCAGCTCATAGCCACAGGCCATCTCAAATAAAACGTGCCCTACAACAGGACAGGAATAATTATTAGCTTCACCATTCCTGATACACAAATTTCAAGTTAATAAAAAATACTCCATTTTGTTTTACCACTTTTTTTACTAAGCAATACTTCTTCACTGAAAACCAAGGAAGAGCAGGGCTGGATCCAGGAATTTTGACAAGGGGGGGTTCTAAGAAAATTGCACCCATAACCAAACCCAAACCACACCCACCTTAGGAAAAACATTGACGATTTAAAAAAAAGAACTGATTAAGTAATACAATGATGATTATAGCCAACAGAAAGTATACTGGAATGATATTTAGTCAACAAAAAGTGAAGGTTGAAAAAGTCTTCGAGCATGAGTTTGAGTGAATGCTAGGCAGACATCAACCACTGAAATTCTTTCACTATAATGCGTGGCAATTACTCCAAGGTCAGACATACGTTCTTCAGCCATGGTAGATCTTAAGCAGGTTTTTATTATTCTTAACAAAGAAAAGGAATGTTCGGCTTCAGCACTTGTAATTGGTAGGGTACATGATATTAAAAGTAGCTGATGTATGTTCGGAAACGAATCATTGTCACATGATCCAAGGGCCAAGAGAAAAATATTTGGAATATCAGCCCCTAATTGACTCTGCCAAAGGGTATGCCACCGCCTAAGCTCATTTTGTAAAGAACTTGGGAAAGGAAGATCACTCTCCCAAAAGAGTAAAGATTGTTTGGCCTCTTTAATACTTTCTATGTTCAAATTGTCACTTAGGGTTATAATGGAAGGTATAAGGAATAATAATCTTTTAGAGTGACCATGGTCATTAGAAAATCTCTCCTTCATTTGACTCAGAAGTGAATCAATCAAAGGGATTGCAATTGCCCTTTTGTAGTGCTGACTAGGAGACTCACTAGGAGTATTGCTTCTATTCCTTTGCAAGCTTGTTTTTCTTGGCACAAATTCAGCAACACCTACTTTATTGGCCAAAGTTAGTACTTCTTCATACCAAGAACTGAAAATCATTTCGATATTCTTTCTAGAGGTATCAATGTTCTCAATAACAGTATTTACCATAGTATATGCCTCATAAACATCACATTTTTGTAGTTTCGATGCAATGCTTTTGACTTCATCAAGGACATTCTTTGTAATAATGAATGTAGCTATAGTTTGAAAGGAAGTAAGGGAATTCTTAAGCCCTTGTGCCTTTGTTTTTGTGTCACCGTACCAGTTCCAACTTCCTTCTTGAGATACTAACTCTGGATAATCCTGTGGGGAAAGTATTGCATCCAAGAAGGTAACCAAAACCTCATACATCTCATGAAAAATTGCATAGCAAGTATGTCGCTCTACCCACCTAGTCTTGCAAAGACCAGGAAGTTTAGAGTGAGATGATGAGTTAGGGAAATATTCATGCAGAGTCAATTCAAACATCCTCTGCCGTTTTGGGCTATGATATAGAAACAAGTGTGCTTCATTCATAAGGCCAATAAGATTTCTTACTTCCTGAACTTTGCTTGAAGCAGCAACAGATAAATTAAGGCAATGGGAGTAACAATGTGTGTAAAGGGCTAATGGAGAAATTCTTTAAGTTTAGCCTGTACACCTACAAGTAGCAGAATATCAAGCTGAGCTAGAGACCTGTCACTGCCTGCAGGGGGAAGCAGAGACCTGGTGTAGAATTAGAGGGCAAAACTGACAGAGTTTCTGGTAGCAACTAATTTTCACCATGCCTCAGTTTCCTTATCTCGCACCTGGAGACGACATGCAAACTGTTAGATATACATAGTAATAGTGTATGAATGACAATTACACAATTCTGTATGTCAATATTACATCAAACCCCAACACACACACACAAAAAAAAACACAAACATAACACGCATGCAAACATAACACACACACACACAAAGATAACACACACACACACAAACATAAACATAACACACACACATACACACACATACACTCACACACACGAACATAAACATAACACACAAATTCTCTTGCACCGGCTAGCGGTTATACACAGGAAAAGACTTAAATAATTAGCAGTTTATCACACACACACACACACACACCACACTTATGGTGTGCACCAAATGGAAACTGTTTATTAATTATCATAATAATAGTGTACAATGTACATATGTGGGTGTATACATGAAGAAATAATTGCTATTCGTTCTACATATCTTCTGGGTGAGATGATTGTGAGGGAGGGAGGAGGAAGACTATTGACTATTCCATGTGTTTTGTTGCAAAAACATAAGCTCCTTATTTTTAGAAAAACATAAAGAGAACTGATCAGGCAATTACTAAGGGAATTCTTGTGTACTCCTTGTATGAGCCTCATTTGAGGTTGCTGCAGTTAAATTAAATTTATTCTTTGCAATGGCATAATTGCAGCGGGGTGGGGAGTTGGGGTGGGAGGGGAATGAAAGTAAGAAAAGTGGCTAATAAAAATTACAAGTGCACATTTCAAATAATATAAGAATAAGATAGCAGAATCCTGAATCATGTAACCAGATATAACGGTGCTCTACTCTGTAACTAGCAAGAGCTTCTGCCACACAATGAATATGACCAGTCAAACAGTCATTAGGTAATACTAATTTAATTGAAATGTTCAGTAACAATATCAAAATGTAGCTATTATAACTTTCGTCAGACTGAGCTAGTCTACAAAAATCATGAAGAAATAAATAAGCATGATTACATGTATGTATATAGAAAATTGTATGTCCTGGTCTTAAAGCCATAAAATTGTGGAAATTGCTGAACCAGCTGTTTCAGAGTGTAAGTTTAGGTGTTATGTGCTTATTCCGCACTGTGTAATAATAATAAAAAAAGTAATTTTTTAGCAAACTTAATATTCTTATTTCCGATTGCTCAATAATTGTTGTGAGTCATTGTATCAACTACCCTTCCCTTATAAAACAACTTAATCCACGCTAAGGGCAATAGGGAGGACCACTTGTACTTGTTGAACAATTCTATTCTATAGAGTTATGTACTTGACACCGATAAAACTTCAACCTTTATATGCAATCATTTGGCATGTATAATTACTTTTAGTACCCATTGGTTAGATGGTCATTAACCCTTTCACCAGTACATTTTTTTTTGTTTTCAGGCAAGTGATAGTAAATTCAACTAATGAGAAATTTACCAAACAACTACATGTAAATGTTGTTGTAGATTAAATTACCGAATTAATATGAACTTACTCAGAACATCAATTTAAGACCTTTTATAGTGCTACTTACTCCATGATGATAGGGAGAGTTACCTATGCAAAGCTGACAATAATTGGCCTGAAATTTTCACAATCACGAGAGCAAAAATTTCTTTTTCTGCCCCGCTAGTTTTTTGCTTTATTCTGAAAAAGTTAATGGGTGCTGGAATTCAGGAGTTTTACGTGAGAATCTGCTTCATGTTTGTCATTTAGACAGCAATTAGCTACATCTACCGTTCATTAGGGATAACCAAATACATTTTTTTGGTCCGCGAATTGATTTTGTCATTGCTAGCTAGTGTACTAGCAATGCTGAGGGTTCGCACCTTTTTCATTATTTTAGTGCTAATGCAAATGTTAAACTGAGCATATTATTTCGTATGTACAAAGCTATGTTTGTGTGTGTGTGTGCATGTGTGTGTGTGCGTGTGTGTGTGTTAAGGCTAAGAATGTACTATAATATTACTAGAAAATGCTCGTGTAGCATTGGTTGGGCGAGCGAGGTTCTGGGGAAATGTTGACACTTTCAATTGCATTGGGGTCGTTTGATTTGAATTTGCATTGGTTTTCTTCCTGCAGGTTGCCAAATCTGAATTCACATCTCATTATTAGTAGTAGAATATGTAGTGACATGTAAAGGGGGAAATGATGATTGGTAAAGGGTAAAGAATGGTACTCCTCATGATAAAGTAACAATTGGTAAAGGGTAAAGAATGGTACTCCTTCTGGAATGCGCGCGCGTTTAAACGACGACGTACGACGCGTTTAAAGGACGATGTATTCAGGATTTCCATAGACTACATCTTTAAGTTGCTCGCTCGCTTCGCTCGCTCGCCAATTATTGCTAGTTCATATATTTACAGTTCATGAACATCGGCTGTGCCTCGTCTAAGCTACTTGCAAGATGGACTTGTCCAACTAGTGCAATGGATTCTTATTCATTCCTTTTTAATTTGGATCTGAACAATGCACATCAAACATTGCATTGCTTATTTTGTGCAATTTTTACTGGTATATTGTACACATCACTTCTTTTTTTATAATGTAATATATAATGATATATTGGTGAGCAAAAGCTGTAGATGCATTGCCATGGGAGAGACATCTCCGCGACGCATACACCAACACATTGAACATTTATGTGAAAGTGGGCAGTGGATATAAGGTATCAGACTGATGATGGTGACCGTCAGGAACTACTACAACTTTGAGATAAATCTGGCAGACCTTAAAAACATACTTTTAATTTCCTTTGTACATTGCAGAAATTTAACCAATCAGATATATCCAGCTCTTGCAACTTTTTTCTATAACATGCTCACCCAGGATCAACATGAGTATGTATGTAGTACCTTATGTATAGTACCTTATGTAACAGGTAAACTTTCTTGTAATCATCATTTTAGTGAGGGCAAGCAATTTGCATTGCACCTGATCATGTTTGCATGCATGTGGGCATGTTTGTGTGTGAGATGAGAAATGTGTAAATAGCATTAATGTGATGGGAATTGCTGTTATATATTTTTCAGTACAAATTGGTTACATAGAATATAACACCTGCCTCATTATGCAACATTACTCAGGAGAGATTTTAGATAGGTGGTTGTGAATGAAAGAAGACTAGTAACGTGAAGGAGTAGTTCATAGTCCTTGCTCATGTATGGCATCTTATTAATCAGTTTGCAACCTCGATTATTTATTCCTGTTAGGTATTCATATCGTAAGTGTGAAGACTACAACAAAGTGATAATTGAATGGTTAACAAATTTTAAATGTAATAATAAATGCCCATTAAATAAATGATTCACTACTACAACAAATAATTTGGCGAGTGAGACACTATCAGGGGTAATTCAATTGAAAATCATATCATTGTTTATATATATGTGGGGATGTACGTATGTCATTGTATACTTTGACCTTCGCGTATTTTTGGGTTAGTGGCGGTGGTAAGTGAATGCGCTCTTTGTCACGGTTATAAGCCGTACGAAACAGTATTTACTTGAAAATGCATTGTCCACTAGACTAACCGTGAAGGCAAGTCTCGTGTAGGTATGTCCAGTTGTGTCAAAGCATTGTGTGTTACAACCACTACTTAGCTAAAGAATGTCACAAAGAAAACGTTCAAATAATGTGTACTGTTTTTTTTTTGTATTTTCCCCTTTAATTCAAACAGTTGCACGAGTTGTTACTATGGCACTGAAATCCCTTACCATGTATGCTAAATACAAACTTCATATTTTCTTCAAAACAGTAATCAGTGGTATCATACAATATGTTTTAAGTTTAAAAAGTGACTAATTATTGACTCGGGAATTTGAGTTTCATTTATTGCACATGCTAAATACAAAATCACTGGTAGGACTATAAGCCATATGAGCTCCCCCCCCCCCCCCCCCCCCCCCAATAATGCTCTGTGGGGCTCACAAAATTTGCATTACAACTCCACAAATAACTATGCAAGTCTTGTGGGGCTGACCAAAGATGAAAGAAGAAAGAATGAAGAAGAGAACTTATGTGTGAGTGTCACGAACATTAATTTATTTATTAGAAGTGTGTCAGTTTTGTATGCAATTAATGTTAAGTTTTATCTCGGACTTCCGGTGACCACCCTTATCCGTGTATGTGCGCATGCATGGTATTGGCTATATAAGCTTGACCACGCATGCGTCTCACTCAGTTCTCCCTGTATCCCTATCTTTTAATTACAGACGTAAAACTCTGTTGAACGGGTGCGGGTGGGAACTCTGGTGGCAGTGGAAACTACCCTACACTGCTGAATTGTGCGAGTAACTGTCCAGCCGTGTAGAACCCACATCTGGTGGCTGCTGTATTGATAGCGGCCCATTTACCCACAAGTCTATAGCCAGAAATGTTCAATAAGATGTCTTGGCAGGCTTAAAGTTATGGCTGAATGAGATTGAATGCTTGATTGCACAACTAGCAACAAATTGAGATTGGTAAAAACCAAATGAAAAAAAAGCTGAAAGGAATAAATAATATAAATAACCAAGGGATTAGAGGTAGCTAAAATGAGGGGTGGGAATTTATAAGAAATTAGAATTATCTCTTCCTACTTTTCTGTATCTTATATAGAAATTACGCCCTATTTGTGCACATGTATAACATAATTAAATGCATTGCAGTCATACTGGGTCACAGGTAATGGTTTTGTCTCCTTGTCTTTGTGGTCAAAAAAAAGTTATTTATGTAATACGTTGTGTCTGGGGTGTCATGGACAGCCCCCTAAAAGGACAAGGGACCAACCCAGACAAGCTTGACTGTAACCAAGGGACCTGATTGACAAGGCATTCATACTTAATGGACCCAATACCAGTTAGGTGTTAACGATGTTGTGACTCTATTGTTTCATTTGTGCATATTATTCTTGAGATTTTTGTAGACTAGCTCAGTCTGACGAAAGTTATAATAGCTGCATTTTGATATTGTTACTGAACATTTCAATTAAATTAGTATTACCTAATGACTGTTTGACTGGTCATATTCATTGTGTGGCAGAAGCTCTTGCTAGTGACAGAGTAGAGCACCGTTATATCTGGTTACATGATTCAGGATTCTGCTATCTTATTCTTATATTATTTGAAATGTGCACTTGTAATTTTTATTAGCCACTTTTCTTACTTTCATTCCCCTCCCACCCCAACTCCCCACCCCGCTGCAATTATGCCATTGCAAAGAATAAATTTAATTTAACTGCAGCAACCTCAAATGAGGCTCATACAAGGAGTACACAAGAATTCCCTTAGTAATTGCCTGATCAGTTCTCTTTATGTTTTTCTAAAAATAAGGAGCTTATGTTTTTGCAACAAAACACATGGAATAGTCAATAGTCTTCCTCCTCCCTCCCTCACAATCATCTCACCCAGAAGATATGTAGAACGAATAGCAAGTATAAGCTGTTGTATGAGACTAGGTCAGTCATGCCAGGAATTTCTATTTATCCTACACAGGAAGTTCTAAACTGTATGTTTACGTGGTCAGAGCAGTTACTGGCTACATTTATATTATACATTACATTGCGTGTGAAATTAGTATCCATGAGTTTCTTTTGTTTATTATTTATATGGTATGCTTTTTGTTGAAACCCCTTCCCATAACTGATCTGCTAGCGGTTGCAAGAAAATATTGTGTGCATGTGTACGTGGGGGCTGTGGCTGTGTGCTGTTGTACATGTGGTGTGTGTGTGTGTTTGATAAACTGCTAATTATTTACGCTAGCCGTTGCAAGAGAATTTTTGTGTGTTATGTTTATGTTTGTGTGTGTGATATGTTTATGTTTGTGTGTGTTATGTTTGTGTTTGTGTGTGTTATGTTTGTGTTTGTGTGTGTGTGTGTGTTGTCTTTGTGTATGTGTGTGTTATGTTTGCATGCGTGTTATGTTTGTGTTTTTTTTTTTGTGTGTGTGTGTGTTGGGGTTTTATGTAATAGTGACATACAGAATTGTACATTGTAATTGTCATTCATACATTATTACTATGTATATCTAAAAGTGTGCATGCCGTCTCCAGAGGTGTAAGATAAGGAAGCTGAAGGCGGTGTGCCATTTGCCCTTTTTTAATTTAAGGCCTTCATTTTCTAAACAGCATTTTTTTTTGTATGATAGGGCAACTATTATATTAATTAGTACCTTGGTTTATCAGTTGCTCTATTCACAGTGAATATGGAAAGCATCCAATAAATGAGTTTCTATGTGTCCTAGCCTAACACCTTCATTCAGTCCGTACAAGATTTACACTACCAAGGGCCCTCGTCATATAACCATACATATAATAAACTAGTGTTCCACACCTTGCACAAATAGGATAGGGGGGATAGGGGTCTTTTATCCCTTTAGTGTTGGCGAAAGAGAATATTGACTTGAATTGTTGAATTTAGGAAATGGTTAGTAATGAATATATAGTGAAAGCAACTTGGTATTGATTCCTCTTCCATGCCTCCATTTCTCCTTTCTCTAATACATTGTTGTTGTTTTTTGTTTGTTACCACCAACATTAATATATAAAATGCAACAATATATCTTCCCTTCTCCTTTCCCCAGCCCAAGCTACCCTACCATCGTCTGAAGTTTGTTCCCTCCATATTCCTATACAAATGTGGCTTAATTTTAGCGAGTGATTATTACGACCCTTTTTTTTTCAGACTCAGTTTATCTCTGGAATTATTCATAAGCTGACAAAGGACCGGATTGATAGGCTTCAAAACTGACAAGGACTAGGGATGGCAATAAATATGGTCACATATGGGCATGAAATAATAGGGCATTACTCAGTGACCACACTCAAACTATGCCGAAACCACACCTATCAAAATTAAATACTGGAAGCAGCAGCAATTACAATGCATTCATACATGGATGCTATTATTGTATACATGCTAACTATTGGATCAGCTTTTATTACATATAGACAACATGAGAATGTGTATGGTCTCTGTAGATATAAACTATATAGTGATGATCTCAGTGAGCCATATATGTGTAGATATGTGAAAGTTCTCAACACACACACACACACACACACACAAGTGGGTACATGGGGTTCAACCCTGTTTCATGGACTCTAAAATATTGTCATTATTACAAGACCACACTGTTACATGTTGACATGCATGACATGAAATGAATGCAGCTGATGGAATCCAAGGAGGTCATAGCTATGTAACATATTGTTCTTTTATTTTAGAGATATTTAGGAAAGTGGTGTGTTGGAAAGAATTGAGTGACTGAGTACCACAACAACCAATTGTATAAAGTGTGCACCACAACAAGGAGATGTTATATTAAAAAAGAAAAAGAAAAAAAAAAGAACTAGCTACACTACAACCTGACTGGAGGCCATTTAATTTGACAAGTGAGGTATTCTGTGCTCCTGTATGTGTCTGCACCAATGTGTTGGAATTTTTTTTAATATAATTGGGAAGTACACACTACAGCAGGAGGATTATATATGGATTAGCAGGAAGCAAGCTAGGTTATCTCACAATGGTGCAACCATTGGCTCACCTACATATAGTGTAGGTGTGCCTATGATCTGAGCCAATGGGCTGGAAGTTTTGTTTTAGAATTAAGTCAACAATTTTTCCCCTAGGGCAATTGACCTTGAAGTATCTATGAAAATTGAAGGTCCAACCAGTTTGGTTTTTTTATTTTTTTAACACTTTGAACATGTTAGATTGTGCAGTCTATTAGGTCCAGGAATCTGTGCCATACAACCCCACAGCTTACATTTGTTGAGTAATGATGGGCCCCTGGCAAAGATGACTACACTAGAAGTCTTTAATTTTAGGTTATATGATGTAGCATGCAGTGTTTGTGAAAGATATTTCTAAGCCAACTCTTTAGCCTTCCAAGTGATTTACCAAAGTTAGTTATCAGCAGCCAAAAATAAAGTGTTGTACCAAATTAAAATAACATGTAGCATGACTCATCCTAAGTTGTTTGTCTATAATTTAGCAGCAGTATTTTCATCTATTTGCAGCTGGCTGGCTCTCTTGCAGCTGTTATCTAGGGTCCTCCTGCTTTTTCCGCCCTCCAGATTGAATGTCTACTTCCTGAGTGAAAAAGTAATTTGAGTCATTCGTGCAGATAAAATTACATAATTCTCAAACACAAAGTTCATGCAACAGCCAAAAATAAAGTATTGTACCAAATAATATAACAAAAATTGGAGCAATGACAAGAAAGCTATCTTCTCCAATGTTTCTTCCAAAATTAACCTTGGTTTTAACAAAAACAACACTGTCAGTTATGTTTTAAATATAATATAATCTGAGATAATCTTGTAAAGTAGCTGTCCATACTTGAGTGGGAAAACCAAACCATCCACGGCACTGATGTGGAATGTAAGGCACACATTGAGCTTGCCATAATCTGTGGGTCTCAGTTGAAGTAGAATTACTACAGCTTACAATTACTGTGCAGCATACAAATCGGATTATTTCAACTAATTGATTATTAACCATTACCTTTGAAGAATTTCCATACCTTAATTTTTCTGATGCTAATTTGATGGCCCCATTGACAATTGCATTATTGTATTTGTACAACTGCACAATGTGGTAGTTGTTGCCATCATAGGTGGTGTGTAAAACTTGATGTATTCTTTCCAGTTCGATTTCATCAAAAACTTTTTGAAATATTGGAAGAGGTTTAATTTCGTTTTTGTCAAGAGAACTGAAATCAGACAATGTTCCTTTCTTATGCTCATGAAGCAAAGATGAAAATTCATTTTGGAATTCACTAGGCCATAGACTACTGTCAGTTGACTGCATGCTTGTGAGTTTCCTCATAATTTGTATCGGTATGTTGTGAGTATTTGTAAGGAGGAAAGAACCAGCAATGCCATTCATACGTTCAAAAGCAAATAACCAGAAGCCATAAACAGGACCATGGTTTCTGATACAGTCAGTGAGATGGGCTGCCAAATGCATATTTGGGGTTAAGTTATTCTTCCCATATAGCTCTTCAAACTTGGTGCAAAATTCTTCAACCAATTTTTCAGCTTCCAGTAATTTTTCTTCCACAACTTGTTTAGAACATAATATTTTGGTAGCAGATACAAAAGTTTTCCAACACTTAAAATGATTTTGAGACAAAATATCTTTTAAACAGAACAATGAAGAATACAATGTCCAACTTTTCCATTGATCAGCTTTAAGTCCAGCAAATTTTGAACATTTTTTTATATGGAATGCGTCCAATGTCATGGTGGGCACTTCATTAGGTTGACTCTGGACTGTATTAGAGAAAACTGTTGGTCAGATATTAAGTCGTGTGAAATCCATACTTTCAACAGTCTTAGAAATGCCTAAAAACAAGCAATGCATAGGATCCACAATACAAAAAGAAATAGCATTATAATATGGTAATTCGTAAAGAAGGGAATAGCGGGCTCCATATTCATGTTCTGTGGCTTTGCGCTGAACCTCTGTTTTAGCAGTTTTGTGTTTTCTGCCAAACCATACATGTAATACATGTGATCTTGGCTCCCATATTCTGATTTTTTGAATCCAGAATAGTCGGGATAATCCCCAAATTGCTGGGTGGGAAAGGATTTCAAGCAAATATTGCAGCCACGAAAACCTCGATGACCAGCAAAGACACCTACTTTTCTTGCAGCAGGAATGTCACATAGCTTAAACTAAACAACCACTCTTGATCAGTTCCTTAACTATCTTTCATGGCATAACTCTCTCCCTCATTAGTTAACTTCTTTCTTCCTTTGCATACAGTATTGTGTGTGTATATATACTTGCGTTTATATATATATATATAATATTTAGAAGGAATTAATCCAGAGGTACAAACGAAAGGGAATTAGCGGAAGTAGTTGCACTCCATCTAAGCCAAGAAGGCTTGGAAATCCCTCTGTCCATCCCTCCAGTAGGAGCTCCAGAGTGGGCAGTATGTCCTAATTGGAGAAAACAAGGTAATTCTTCATACAGGTATTTTAATGTGAATAGATGAGGTAATTATAAGTGGCCACCTGTAGCAAATCAAATTTCAGATAACCAGCCATTGTATATATATAGTATATATATGTGCCGGAAAGTGAGCATAGCCATCTTGAGAAGCTACGGGAGTTTTGGGGATGCCAAATAATGACTAAGTCAGCCTTCTCAAATTGAGAGTGACATAGGGGATTGGTGGAAGACAGTGGCATAGGAAAAAGTATGGGTGGGTGCACTTTTTCAAAGATGGTCAGAATGATTTCTACATAGAGCATATAAATAATAGATTAAATATTTATGGGACAACTGTATTCAGAGAGCAGAACATTTTATGACAACATGCATTCTTCCAGAACTGCTGGCAAGATGATACACCCGGTCAACTAAAAGTTTGTTGTAGCAACTTGATACTACTGGTTCAAATGGAGAAGGCTGCAGTAAGTATATTTGCTGCTAAAAGCCAGAAAGTTGTGATAGGATTGGTTGCAACAACGTGGACTGCTCTATTGAACACTTTCATTTTGAATGCTTGAAAATTAAATTTGCTTCACATGGGAAATGGTACTGCCCAGACTGCCGAAAGCTCCCACAATTTACTAATAAAAAGAAAAGAATAACATAACATTTTATTTTTAGTATAGCTAGCTATCTGGAAACTACTGTCAACTGAACTTTACAATTATTTTACTAAGCTACTCTATTAATCACACACACACACACACACACACACACACACACACACACACACACACACACACACTTTCTTTATTGTAATTTTAATATTGAATACAAATTTTGTTTTTGAACAAAAACAAAACAAAACAACAGCAACAAAAAGACCCAACAAACAAGTATATGACCAAAGAATACGTTCATATTAATGAATTATTCAAAAGGCAGTACAGAGTGACATAATATATCACATAAAGCACAACACACACAACATTAGATATATGTATATGTATATATGTGAAGTTTAGCCTTGACTACATTAAAATCAATTTGAGTGCTAGCATGAACTATTGCATTTTGATTCCTGAATAGTTACTTCATCTTGAATATCTGAATGAGTCGCCATCATGGAGTCACTGGTACTTTCCTGTAGAGAATCATCCTTGCCTGTTTGCTTTGTATTCCATCGCTTCCACCTCCCTATTGCTGCGGATGACCCTAAATTCTTTGTTGGGAGCCAGTCTGGACTTGTATCATCCAATAAATCTTCTCGCTTTCCAGAAACTACGTAAGTGCCCGAGAACGGAACCTGTCTCATGAATAAATTAATGAGCATCCCGGAAATCGTGACTAAGGCAACAATTACCCGCCGACTAAATGTCCGTGTGTAACAACAGGTATATTGCGCGCCAGCGCCAAGTACATACGTATTCCGCGCATGCGCAATAGTAATAGTTTGGGTGTGGTCGGTCATGTTAAGAACTAGCTATGCTTTACAGACTCCCCCACTAGCCATTAGATTAGCTTCGAAGGAACGACCCGAAGTTTGACGTTGGTATTTTGTCTATTATGCGCAAGTTACCAAGTTATGGAGCCACGAGATCCTCCTGGGGTGAGCATATGTCTAGTTTATTGATTAGAGTGCAATTTAGTTATCTAACTAGTGGTGTGCTTGAGTAGTCTCACGAGTCAGACCCTTTGCCTATTACGGTGAAAAGTTCTGGTCACCACCCCTACAACGTTTCGTTCCATTCCCCAAGATTCATGGGGAACAAAACTTTAGCGTGTATAGCAAGCATATGGGGTGTGGTTTGTTTACATCAGGTAGAGAACAATTTAACGAGCACCCACTGGTATGTAGATTGAATTGTGGGTTGGAGCTCTGAAGGTGTAAAGGTACCAGTTTGTAGAAATTAGGGTATCAGCTCTTCCTTAGTGTGGTGCCAAGCTCCCCACCTCTATCAGTGAAAGTTTAGAGACATAGGTGGTTTGCTGATCAGTGAAATTAAGTTTTGGGACATAATGGTCATGAAATGAAATAAATACAAAATGCTGCAGCTGGGCTAGCTCAGCTACAAATAAATTGATCAAAGAATAATTTCATAAAGGAAAAGGATTATTTGTCTCACTTCTAACAGTCTTAGAGAGGCTTCTTTACTCTATATTATAGCTTTCAGGCATTTCTTAGTGTTAGCATGCCCTTTTCTTGCTGTCTCTACTTTTTGGTAACCGCATTGCTGGTTTATCCATCTTATAACAAACTTCTGCAAAAGCCAAAGTTAACCACGGCACCCTAACAGGAAGTAAACAAATATATTTATTACATTCCAGTACAACGAAATGTTGTATAGATGGTGACCAGACCCTTACCTTCACCTCGGTTGGTAAAGTGTCTGGCTCGCGAGACTAGTGTTTGAGCACAACAATATCGAGCCTGGGTAGGTAACAAAACTACAGTATTGTTACTACATAATTTATATTTTAACATAGTGCTAAACAGTATAATAGCAGTTGACCATTAATTTTAGCAAACAAATACAAAATTACTCTCTTACGTGAGTAATGGTAACTTCTATAGTATCAAACTTAGCCATTCTGGCTACCTCAATTACCAGTAATTCTTGAACAAGCTCTCAGCTACAAAAGGTTATTTAGTAATTTTAGCCAAGGAATGTTGAGTTATATACTACTTATCCCAGCTTCCTTAGTATTAATCTGACAACCAGTGGCTTTTATCTTTCTTTTCCGGGCTTTTTACCATAAGCGTTTGGCCGTCATGGGAATTGAACACAAGACTTACGACTTAAGTGGATTAAAAATTTTCGCGGATAAAAGAATTTAGTAAAGAAAAAAATAATTTCAGTTGGTCTGTTGGGAGTAGGCTGTAATATGATAACATTCCATTTCTAACAATATTAAACATTTAATTAAACCACACCACTTCCTGGCCAGACTGTACAAATTTGCTTACTATGGACCTGCACACATACATACTCTAACCACTGAGTTACAACCACTAACGAGAAACCAAATTTTCTAATTCTGTATTTGTATTGTTGTAACTACTGCTATGCTATGAAAGTGAGAAGGCTGAGCAAGAAATTGTAAAATGATAAACTAGCAGAGTAAAAAAATATATATCCACAGATAAAAATAATTTTTCCGTTGGTCTGTTTGGAGTAAGACTGTAGTGTAGCAGTATATATAGCTAATTAGTATATACAAGTGGGAAATGTGGTTGCCCAGTGGTTGTTCTGCTCAGTGATTAGATTGCTGGTGCTTGTTCTGAGTTCAGGCCCCAGCAACTGCCAAAAAGCAACGACACTACAACAATAAAAAAAAACAAAAAAAAAACAGCCTGTGAAAGAGGGAGAATACATTTAATAACAAATATTTTTATCACATGATCAAGCTACTTATAGTTAAAAGTGTGCTATCATGCCATAGACCGATGAACTAATCTAACTTTAATATAAGTATTTTTTACGTTGCACAAAGTGGGAGTGTGGTGTGTACCACACAAGATGTGTGTGTATATATTCATTTAAGAGAGAATTCACATTTTTTACTTGCTGTTATTGTATCTTGTGAAGAGACTGGAATTTTTCAGTGTTTTATTATTGTAGCTGTGACTTGTAATTACTAAGCCAACTTTAGAGGAGTCTCCTATGAGGGTAGATCTAAAGATAGCTACTCTCAGAAATCATTATAGACTTGTTGGGAGAGAACTAATACCTTCCATTGAGTCAGGATTTGAATACCCACTAGCAGTTTCTGCTTTCTTTTGTGCAATACAGGGTTTAACTCTGTCACCGCGGCGAGCATATATATATGCCGCAATTGAAACCGCGGAATGCGTATATTTATGCTCAAGGACGCCATTACCGCAGACGCGTGTTGCCAGCGATGCAGTGTCAATTAGGCGGTAACAGCCACCGGAATTTTTTCAGCGGTAATTATCACTTCCGGTTTTTATCAGCGATGGCCAAACGTATTTACACAACTAAAGACGTTTTATCTATGCTTGATACTGATTCTGGGGATGATTTTGAGGGGTATGTTGATGAGGAAGAGTATGTTGATGAGTGTACGGGAACGCGTAACTTTTCTCGTATGATGGTCTTTACTCGAAGGACCGTTTGGCCTATCAAGCTTCCGCCCGTTGCGCACAAGTTAAGGCCCCGCGGCTAGAGTGAGAGAGACGACGGTATGCAATGACCGTATGGCAGGTCCTCCCTCAGCTACAAGCCACTAGCAGGTAACCCGGTTAGTTTGCTTTAGGTTTAGACTTTAATAGGCAAATCAGAACATACAACTTACAACACTTATGTGAGAATGAGCATGACTATAACTTTAGTGGGTGCGTGTGGTTAATGAATATGTTTAAGTTGTGAATGATATGGTAAGGTGGCATCCGAGCTTTGACGTCTGGATCCGCAGGCTACTTGCCGATTTCTTGCTCTTGTTCGGATGTGGAATCACGACCCGAACGTACTGGGGGGGGGAAGGGTTGATCCCCTATGTGTAGTGGGATCAGGTGATGAGTAGAACGTCTGTAGGTCCTGCTGCCGCATGCTACATCCACTGCACGCACAATGTCGTCATCCCCAGGGAATACAGCTGTGACTCTGGCGATGGGCCATTGTCTGTAGTTAAGCGTCACGTCCTTGAGGAAGACTAAGTCTCCCACACGAAGTTGTTGTCCACCGGTCCTCCACTTGGAACGAGCTTGAATGCTCTGGAGGTACTGCGCCTTCCATGCAGTCCAAAGGTCTTGAGTCAGCCTCTGAGTGAGTTGCCAACGTCGAAGAGAAGATATGTTGGAGGCAGTCACCGGTTTGGTTAAAGGGGCCATCAGAGGCCTACCGATAAGGAAGTGACCTGGAGTGAGCACTGGGTTGTCGGGTTCGATAGAGTCCATCGGTGTTTGGGGCGAGAGTTAAGAATGGCTTCGATCTCGACTAGAACGGAAGACAACTCATGGAATTGCAGCGTATGAGGATAAAGCACTTTCTTCATGAGTGTCTTCATAGACTTGACTCCGGCCTCCCATAGACCACCGAAGTGAGGAGTGAGGGGAGGAATGAAGTTCCACGAGATCGCAGATTCCCCACAAAAGTGGGACAGGCTCTGAGATGATCGAGAGAGGAGTTGTCGAATATTCATTAACGCATTGTTGGCTCCAACGAAGTTCTTCCCGTTGTCCGAGTAGATCGCGACGGGTTTGCCTCTACGTCCGCAGAAGCGTCGGAGTGCCGCTAGAAATTTCTCTGTAGACAGGTCCGCGCAGAGTTCCAAGTGAACTGCCTTGACCGAGAGACACACGAACAGGCAGACGTACGTCTTGATCAGAACCGGTTTTCTAACATGTCCTCGTCTGACGAGGAAGGGTCCAGCAAAGTCCAGACCGGTGTAAGTGAAGGGTGGTGCTGGAGTAGTCCTTACTGAAGGAAGAAGGCCCATAGGCTGCTGAATGCTCGAGCTGTAGGCTCTTTGGCAGGCAGGACAACTTCTGCTTATTCCTTTCAAGAAGTTTCTTAAAGCAGGGATGTAGAAGGAATCTCCCAGGATGGCCATGAGGGTGGCTGTGCCTGCATGGAGAAGTCTCCTATGTTCGGACTCGACCATGAGTTTGGTTAATCCTGATTTAAGTGACAAGGGAGTCACTGTCTTGGGCTGCTGTCGCAGGCGTGGATCTCTGACTCGAGTTGCGAGTTGGAGTATCCCGACTTCGTTGATTGAGAGTTTGTATTTGGCCAATGGGTGGCCTTTGGGTGGATGAGTGCCTTTACGACAGGCGTCTAGGACGTCTCGGAAGGTCTCTTCTTGAGAGAGACGGACTAGAGAAGCTTTGGAGTCCTCGCACTCCTGAGACGTGAGGGTTGGAGTTAAGTCTCGCTGGCTCTTCTCCTTCTTGATGTTGTTGTAGAATCGGCGAATCCAGGCGTGGACTCGTACCAAGTGGTAGAAAGATGAGAAGTTCTTCCAGATGGGTGACGTGTTGCTGGAGACCGGAGGGCTGATCAGAGTGACTGCCTTGGTTTCAGGAACTTCTTTGGGTACCGAGAATTGTGGAATCGGCCACTCTTCTTCTGGTAGCTTGAGCCATGGAGGTCCTTGCCACCAGAGTGTTGAGGCCTGAAGATTAGCAGCCGTCATACCCCGACTGAGTAAGTCTGCAGGGTTTTGCGTTGTTGCAACATGCTTCCATTTGGCATCTGGGAGAAGGTCGTGCATAACCATGACTCGATTGGCCACGAAAGCGTTAAGCGACGAGGGCATCTTACTCATCCAGCACAGGACGATAGCAGAGTCCGTCCATTCTGTGGTGTTGGTGATGTGTAAGAGTTATTCTGCTCTTGGGATGGTGAGCCCTTTGACTGGTGCTACTCGGGCTTTGGCTATCACCAATGAGACAGAGAGAGTTCCGTCCTCGTGAAGTTGACGGAGATAGATGACTGCTCCATAGGCGTCCTTAGAGGCATCTGAGAAGCCATGAAGCTCGCTAGAGGTGACTGGGTCATCCTTGGATGTGTATCGTCTGGAGATTGGGTGTTTGGTAATGGCTGGGATGCCTTGGACCCATTGTTCCCAGATAGGCAAGAGCTCCTCTGGAAGGGGTTGATCCCAAGACACTTGCGCGATCCACAACTTCTGGAGCAATATCTTAGCCAGGATAGTTGTAGGAGCAAAGAACCCCAGAACATCGAATACCTTGGCAGTGACTGAGGCGACGACGCGTTTGGTTGGGATGGTGTTGTCGTCTATCTCTGGAGAAGGGACGCGGAGACAGTCTTGTGACACGTCCCAGTGGATGCCTAGAGCTTTTAGGGACTTCTCTGAGGAGACAAGCTGAAGATCTCCCGTCTCTACCAACTCTTGAGGTATGGTGTCCCTGAAGGCGTCACTACTGGTCCTCCACTTCCTTAGGGTCATCTGAGCCTTCTGGAGCAACTCGCATAGCTGAGTTCTTATTTCTTGTGCGGCCTCGACTGAATCTGCGCCAGAGACGAAGTCGTCTACGTAGAAATCGTTGAGTATTGCCTTGCTCGCTGTAGGGTGAGTAGAGGAGTGTCTTTCTGCCAGATGTCGGATGACTTGAGTAGCCAAGTAAGGAGATGGTCGAACTCCGAAAGTTAGGCGTCGCATACGGCAGTCCAGGACTTTGCCCGATTCTCGGAACATCTTGGATATATCCGAGGAGAGCCCGATCTTGTGTTGACGAAATCTTATTAGAAGGTCGGATAGGAGAGGGTATAGGTTCAGTCCGATGTGAAGCGTATCGTTGAGAGATGCTCCAGTGCTTGAGCGAGCTGAGGCGTCGAACACTGGGCGCACTTTCGTAGTGGTTGAGGAGTCCTTGAAGACTCCGTAAACAGGCAGGTAGTAATGATCCTGCACGAGCTCGTCATCTGGAACCACCTCCGCATGTCCTAAGGTCAGGTAGTCCATCAGAGCTTGGTTAAACCCTTCTAGCTTCCCTTTCCGGGACAGGGACCGTTCATTTTGCTGGAAGCGGCGCAGCGCCATGTTCCTAGACTGTCCCAGTTCCGGAGGATTGCTGACTCTGGGTAACTTCACGGAGTAGCGTCCATCTGTCTTGATGACGTGAGTGTCCTTGAACTCATTAACTATGTCTTCTTCGGCTGAGCAAAGATGAGCAGTTTCAGGCGTCTTGTCGACGGCCCAGAGGAGGCTGAGGTCCTCGTATAGAGTGTCTTCAGTGGTCTGGATCTTGTAGAAGGCCGATGCTGGCGGGGTGTAGTCCATAGGACCTGTTACTGTCCATCCGAATAATGTAGGTTGGGCAGCAATGTCTGAAGAAACGTTGTAAGTAAGCGAGCCCAACACACAGCGTCCATAATCCAGGGTACCGATCAGGGCATCCAAGGGGCCTCCGAACTCAGGGTCTGCCAGAGCTAAGTCCTTGAGATGTGGACTCGCTGCTATCTCCTCCTTCCTGTTAGGTGGATAAGCGCTGGGTAGTTTGGAGACAACTGAGAACTTGATGGTGAGGCGTTGGGTCTCATCGTGAAGAGAGACAAGTTCTGCTTTCACGAATGATTTGCTGACTCCGTTGCCATATGCTCCAGCTAGGGTCAGCCTCTGAGGGTGGCGTTTCAGTTTGAGATGTGAAGCTAGAGCCTCTGTCATTAGGGACGAAGATGCTCCAGTGTCCATGGCGATACGCGCTTGGGACTCTTGGCTGCCATGCTTGATCTTCACGAGAGCAGTATGAAGGAAGGCAACCTTAGGAGGAGCATCTGTTGGAGACTCGGTAGTAGGAGGAGGTTCTGTAGCAGCGTTGAGCATTTGTAGAGAAGGCTCTGTGGCTGCATCCTCTTTGTGGAGGAGAGCGTGATGCTTAGCGCTACACTTTCTGCAGCTGAAGGATGACGAACAGTTGGCTCGAGAGTGCTTGAGGTTGAGACAGTTGGTGCACCCCTTCTTATCTTTAATGTACTTCATCCTCTTCGAGATGTCATAACCCAAGAAGACAGGACACTGATGCAGGCGATGTGTTTCTTGGCACAGAGCGCATGTTTTGGACGAGGTGGAGTTAGAAGAGATGGTGGATGTTGTCTTGCGATGACTGGAGGACTTGTCGATAGCTGTACCGGCCATGGTGCTGATGCTACTGAGAGTATGTTCCAATGGCTTGGTGTAGTCGAATAGGTCCTTGAGGTTGGGAACATCTTTCTTGGTGGCTAGATGTTTGGTCCATTCATCTCGGAGTCGTGGGGTGAAGTCTTCGCACACGAGAGCGGTGAGGAACTGTGATAGAGTAGCACAGCCACACTCCTCCATGGCTTGATAAGGCATCAACACTCGTTCTCTCAACCTGACGAATCCCTCTTCACTGAAATCAATAGGTTCTCGGTGAAGCATCTTCTTAACCAGGTGAGGGAAGATCTTCATGGTGCATCCATACTTGTCGATGAGAGCTTCCATAGCTTGGGCGTAGCCGTCGTCGGAGAACGAGTGGAGATGTACAATCCTCTCGGCCTCTGGATTCTTCATAGCGTTGAGGAGCAGACAGACCTTTTCCCTATCGCTGAACGAGCTGCCTCTTGAGCTGAGGGCTGACGTGAATAGCTTGTGGAAGTGTGTCCATTCCATTGGATTTCCAGAGAAGGTGGGCAGTTCTAACTTAATCTTAGGTCCACTGCTGGGTCGTTCCTTGGTCTCGGTCTCGGCAAGGGTTCTGTCCCGACGGTCTTGCGCTCTCTTTTCTCGGCATCGATTGAGCTGATGATGACTCTCTCCAAGGTTCCTCTTGAATTGTTCTCTTAGAGCTGTGATGTCTTCGTCCTCTACGGTGAGAGTTTGATGGAGGAAGGCGTTGAGATGTTTCTGAATGCGCGAGCAGTCCTTCTCGAACTCGGCTACATCGGGGTTGGCCGTCTCGGAGAAGGTGTCATACTCTGCTCTTAGTTTGAGAGCGTCAGTGTGAAGAGCTTGCAGAGAGCGTAGCTCCTCGACTCGTCTTTGGAGGTCAAGATGCATGTCCGATGTCTCGAGGGCTGCTTCCATTTCCTCGGTGAGCTGAGCTTCGGGTGTCTCCTTCTCAGCTAGGTGTTGCTCGTAACGTGCCTGGAGGGCATCGTAGATCTTGATTTCTTTTGCGAGATCGTCTCGCAAGTTGGTAAGGGTCTTCCTATGCAGGGCGTTAAGTGGAGTGGCTCGAGCTTCCTCCAGTTTTGACTTTAGTCTGGTGATTCTCCCTTTTCTGGAGGACCTCTTGACCTTGACTAGTTCAGGCCGAGTGATGTCGGCAATGGAGAGAATTTCGTCCATGGCTTGATGGAGATGGTGAGGGAAGGGCGCAGATGATAAGTTGTGTCAGAGCTGCTGAATACTCACACTGAAGGACAGAGTGAGGTTCCACTATAGTCGTAGACAAGTGGTTCAACAAAATCGAAGCGGTGTCCGGTGCTATGAGAGCTGATTCCGGTAGAGTGAAGTCCTGACAGAGCTGATGAGCAGCTATAGTCAGATGGCTGGAAGTCCAGTGCTATGAGAGCTGGATCCGGCTTCGGAGAGAGAGAGTGTCCTGACTGAGCAATAGGGCTGACTGCCGGAAGGTAAAGAGTCGATAGAGTCGACGAGAAGTCCGATGAGAAGGAGTCCTTTGACAGGGTAGTGGAGAGATGAGCTGGAACGGTTCGGCTTCCTGGATGGAGTCGTATCCGGCTCGAAGGACCATGTACGGGAACGCGTAACTTTTCTCGTATGATGGTCTTTACTCGAAGGACCGTTTGGCCTATCAAGCTTCCGCCCGCTGCGCACAAGTTAAGGCCCCGCGGCTAGAGTGAGAGAGACGACGGTATGCAATGACCGTATGGCAGGTCCTCCCTCAGCTACAAGCCACTAGCAGGTAACCCGGTTAGTTTGCTTTAGGTTTAGACTTTAATAGGCAAATCAGAACATACAACTTACAACACTTATGTGAGAATGAGCATGACTACAACTTTAGTGGGTGCGTGTGGTTAATGAATATGTTTAAGTTGTGAATGATATGGTAAGGTGGCATCCGAGCTTTGATGTCTGGATCCGCAGGCTACTTGCCGATTTCTTGCTCTTGTTCGGATGTGGAATCACGACCCGAACAATGAGGAAGAGTGGATATTAATGAAATTGCCAGTGTTGATGACATGGAAGTAGAAAATGAAATTTTAGTAGAAAATGAACATTTATACGATAGCGAAGATTGTCATTCAGGTTCTGCTTCTGCTACTGCTTCACCAAGCGCTTCTGCTACTCCAGGTACTAGCTTTACTGCTACTCCATGTATTAGCTTTACTGCTACTCCAGGTCCTACTCAGGAAATGAGTAACAAAAATCCCCTTGATATTTTTCGGTGGAGGCCCGGGAGCTATACCAAACAGCGTTCAAATGCGCGGTGTTATCACCCAATTGAATTATATTGCCTTGACTCGGTTCTCCTGGTCGATATTAAGGTAAGTTGAAAGGTGATCGATAATTGGCCACTTACGCTATAGTAGTTATTTTATTCATTGGAGGGGGCCCTCAAACACACATACAAATGATAATGAATGTACAAAAAAATTGACACTTTTCTGTCTATAAAGAAATTGATGAATGGACATGAACACAAGAATACACAATAACAACATACACATAGTGAATTAAAATATATAAACACACTAATATACTAGTTCTGTTTAGTTTCCAGCTATTTCTCATCCTTGTGAGGCAGGACCCCTATGCACATCGCTGATCAGGTTCCCTTTGTCTAGGCCTTCAGCCAGTTGCTATTAAATCTGTAATAGCAAAAATGTAAGCTGGCAACTGTTATAATAATACAAAGCATTGGTAACAACGGTCTTTCAAGAAATCTAACTTACAAGCTAGCTCCAATTCTCAACAACTAATATGATATCTCTGGAGGCATTGGAATGCTATGTTGGAAAGCATGGCATAAAAGATTTATATGGTAATAGAGTAAAAATCAAAAACAGCCATATTTTACCAATTCCCCCCCCCCACCTCCCCCTTCTTTTACTTTTGCTCCTACAACCACTGACCATATTTGGGCATCCCCAGACCAAAAGGATTATTGATTTATACAGCTGGTACAGCGTGACCACTGGACATGTGACAGTAGTCATTATCCTTTGTTTTCCCCATAGCAACCACACACTCATATAATTGTAATTTACGTCCGTGTACATTGAAATGAACTTTTCAATAGTTGTCAGCAGTCCTCTAGTCCTAGCAGTGTGGGAGTTTCTCCATAGTTTGCTTTTCTGTGGTGGCATTTGGCTCTATATGAAACGTCTTGCTCAGACCTAAAAATAACACTCAAAAATTGTCTGGACAATTTGTCCGAACAAATCAAAGTTTGCCTGGACATTGACTTATTTTGAGTGGTCAACCCATTTCATTACAATAATTATTGCTATAGTTCCTCCTGCCAACAATTTTACTTTCAAACTTTTTACAAGCCTTGCAAGCAAGCTTTGTTATTTTTGCTCCAGACACCTCACAATCAAGCCAAGACATAGCCTGAAACTCTTTGTCCAGCTCATTTTGCCACTTTTTAAACGTTGAGTGATAAACACACCTTTGCTTAGAAGGTCCAGGTCTAGCTTCAGTATCTTTGGAGTAGTGCTTCATTGATTACAAGCACTAGCTACAAAGGAAGCTACAGCTAATAGCAAGTTTTTTTGCTGACAACAGGAAATATACTTACCGAAGAGATCGTAGATTTCTTGGACACAACCATACAAGCCTAACAAGAAGCTAGATCAGAAGAACACCGCAGAAAACTTGAGGGAAAGGTAGCAATCGACTCCGCGCAAGCATTACGGACTCCCAATTTCTGAAGAACTGAAGTTGCTGATTCAGCACAATCGGAAGGATCACGCGACCGACTTAATTATTGCTTCTTGGCCCGTCGCGTATCGCATTTTTTCCCCAGCGAGTGAGAAAACTTTATTTCTGGTTCTTTTTGATGCAACACCTTTTGGCCGGACACAATGACCTTGCATATCATTGATTGTGCGGTCCAAATCAAGTTTTGTACGGCAATTGACCGATGTCCACATGCTATTTTTAGCTCTGCTGCTAGTGACATTGTGCCAACCCACATTGCAGGCATGGGAGTGACTGTGACTCGAGGTTTCTCTCAGGAAGCCACCATCTATGTTAGGTTTTTTTCCCACCCAGTTATAAAAAAATGGTCCTTTGAGGCTCAGCAATGAGTCTGCACGGTGTACCAACAATCCTTGCATTCATTGAGTTGTGATCTTGTCAGACGAGATTCTACTGTACATAATTGTAGCATGTGCACATTTTCAATGTGTTTGTATATAATGTGTGTCTTCTATTCGTATTTTTGTATTTATATATTTAACATTGTATGTATATTTTTGTATTTGAATGCCATAAGAGTTATTATGTGTGTGCTAGTTTAGACACTCTTGGTAAAGAATTGGATGTGTATGTGTTTTTTTTACATTGTTGAATTACAGTATATTTGTTGTTCTTCTAATTAATTGCATACACCTATGTTAGTTGATATGAAGTATTAGCTTGTTGCATTATTTACCCATATATAATTTGTGCATGGCTGCTTTTTTATCTGGAATAAATAAAAAAAATTGGTTATTTTTATCATACAAAGAAACTATTAATGTTGTGTGATTTGGTGTTTGTCATCAATTATATTGTTTTAAATGTATTTAGGTTGATCTTCTTCACCCTCTAGCCTCACTTCACAGGGAATACTTCCATACCTGGAGTGAGGATATCGAGCCTGAACATTGTGCAGTACTACGTGATACAATAGTTATACTTGATAATGGTTACAAACTTCATATTTCCTCTACTGATGACCTGCACTCATGGACTACGACTGCTGCACCAAATTACTACTCCTCCCTAACAACCTACCAGTCTAAGTTTGTATTGGTTGGTGGACTAAAAGATGGTATGCCTACCAACCAACTATTGACTAGTACTACTGGTCTAGACTGGAAGACATCTCTCCCTGCCATGCCTACTCGTCGCATCCGTACATCATCAGTTAGTGGAGGATCACCAGAAATCCTGGTAGTGGCTGGTGGGTGTGTTCACAGTGGCGAATTCTTGGATGTTGTGGAGGTGTTACTTGGTGACCTCTGGATGACTGCAGACACGTTACCTACTCCATGCTGGAGCATGCGATCAGCATTCCATGAAGGCAACTTCTACTTCACTGGAGGAGATTACAAGGAGAATATTCTGTTTATATGCAGTTTAGATTCTCTCACAGCATCTGCTAGTGATAACAGGACACCTACAGGAACAGTATGGAGGGAGATAACCACACCCATTGAAACATATGCTATTGCCTCCTTTTTATCAAATCTTATTAGTATAGATATACGATCTTCTATAAGAAGTTATTTGAGCACTGCATGGTCTTGGATTGAGACAACTACGGAGGGAGATGTACCATATCACCGTTTTAGATATACATCAGCTGCAGTATTGTCTTCTGGACAGTTAGTGCTTGCTGATTCCAGGGGAGTGCATAAAATAACTTCATCAGGTTAGTGTTGTCAAATGGTAGTCCCACTTTAGAAACTGCAGTGATACTATTTTTCTTCAGCATGTCCACTGTTATAGATTACAGAGAGAAGTTTCAGATTCACTTAAAATGATATGAATTCCTTCATTTCTGCTGAAAAAGACTTGACTAGCTCTCTCACCATCTAGTAATATTTTGTGTTTAAGTAAAATATTGTTATTGTTATGTAGTGATTCCCTATTCGCCAGACAACCAGTTCCCACCCGATGTACTGCTCAGACTAGAGGCAGTGATGGGCATTCGGATTGTATCTGTCCTGGCCAACCGTCTCTCTCAACTAGCACTATCTACTGGAGTAAAACTACTAGACCGTGACCCACAGCGTGATCCTGTGTATTATGTAAATCATGTTATTGCCACATGGCATAGACTACATCATCCAACATGGCAACAACTACTAGACATCTTACAAGATATTGGACAAGCAGAGCTGAGTCAGCAAATTGACACATTCATGGGAGGTAATTACTTTTGAAAGATAAAAGCATAATAAAGTTAGAAACTTGACAATAGAGTTAGAGACTGGGACATTGAGTTAGAGACAAGAGCATGGAGTTAGAGACTGGGACATTGAGTTAGAGACAAGAGCATGGAGTTAGAGACTGGGACATTGAGTTAGAGACAAGAGCATGGAGTTAGAGACTGGGACATTGAGTAGAGACAGGAGCATGGAGTTAGAGACTGGGACATTGAGTAGAGACAGGAGCATGGAGTTAGAGACTGGGACATTGAGTTAGAGACAAGAGCATGTAATTAGAGACTGGGACGTTGAGTTAGAGACAAGAGCATGGAGTTAGAGACTAGGGACATGGAGTTAGAGATGACAAGAGCATGGAGTTAGAGACTATGGACATGGAGTTAGAGACAAGAGTATGGAGTTAGAGAGACTGGAACATGGAGTTAGAGACAAGAGCATGGAGTTAGAGACTGGGACATTGAGTTAGAGACAAGAGCATGGAGTTAGAGAATGGGACATTGTGGTATAGATAAGAGCATGGAGTTAGAGACTGGGACAATGAGTTAGAGACAAGAGCATGGAGTTAGAGACTGGGACAATGAGTTAGAGACAAGAGCATGGAGTTAGAGACTGGGACATTGTGGTATAGATAAGAGCATGGAGTTAGAGAATGGGACATTGTGGTATAGATAAGAGCATGGAGTTAGAGAATGGGACATTGTGGTATAGATAAGAGCATGGAGTTAGAGACTAGGGACATGGAGTTAGAGACCACAAGAGCATGGAGTTAGAGACTAAAGACATGGAGTTAGAGACAAGAGTATGGAGTTAGAGACTGGGACATGAAGTTAGAGACTGGGACATGGAGTTAGAGACTGGGGCAATGAGTTAGAGACAAGAGCATGGAGTTAGAGACTGGGACACTGAGTTAGAGACAAGAGCATGGAGTTAGAGACTAGGGACATGGAGTTAGAGACTGGGGCAATGAGTTAGAGACAAGAGCATGGAGTTAGAGACTGGGACACTGAGTTAGAGACAAGAGCATGGAGTTAGAGAATGGGACATTGTGGTAGAGACAAGAGCATGGAGTTAGAGACTGGGACATTGAGTTAGAGACAAGAGCATGGAGTTAGAGACTGGGACATTGAGTTAGAGACAAGAGCATGGAGTTAGAGACTGGGACATTGAGTTAGAGACAAAAGCATGGAGTTAGAGACTAGGGACATGGAGTTAGAGACTGGGGCAATGAGTTAGAGACAAGAGCATGGAGTTAGAGACTGGGACACTGAGTTAGAGACAAGAGCATGGAGTTAGAGAATGGGACATTGTGGTAGAGACAAGAGCATGGAGTTAGAGACTGGGACATTGAGTTAGAGACAAGAGCATGGAGTTAGAGACTGGGACATTGAGTTAGAGACAAGAGCATGGAGTTAGAGACTGGGACATTGAGTTAGAGACAAAAGCATGGAGTTAGAGACTAGGGACATGGAGTTAGAGACAAGAGCGTGGAGTTAGAGACTAGGGACATAGAGTTAGAGACAAGAGCATGGAGTTAGAGACTAGGGACATGGAGTTAGAGACAAGAGCATGGAGTTAGAGACTGGGACATTGAGTTAGAGACAAGAGCATGGAGTTAGAGACTGGGACATGGAGTTAGAGACAAGAGCATGTAATTAGAGACTGGGACGTTGAGTTAGAGACAAGAGCATGGAGTTAGAGACTAGGGACATGGAGTTAGAGATGACAAGAGCATGGAGTTAGAGACTATGGACATGGAGTTAGAGACAAGAGTATGGAGTTAGAGAGACTGGAACATGGAGTTAGAGACAAGAGCATGGAGTTAGAGACTGGGACATTGAGTTAGAGACAAGAGCATGGAGTTAGAGAATGGGACATTGTGGTATAGATAAGAGCATGGAGTTAGAGACTGGGACAATGAGTTAGAGACAAGAGCATGGAGTTAGAGACTGGGACAATGAGTTAGAGACAAGAGCATGGAGTTAGAGACTGGGACATTGTGGTATAGATAAGAGCATGGAGTTAGAGAATGGGACATTGAGTTAGAGATAAGAGCATGGAGTTAGAGAATGGGACATTGTGGTATAGATAAGAGCATGGAGTTAGAGAATGGGACATTGTGGTATAGATAAGAGCATGGAGTTAGAGACTGAGATAGGGAGGGAACATAGAGATAGCGACTGGGACGTACGTACAAGTACAGATGGGATGTGGAATTAGAGACTGGTATATGGAGTTAGAGACTGAGACAAGGGTTTAGACACCGCAACATGATAGAGAGAAACTCAGGGCTGTAGAAAATGAAACGGCCTAAACGGCCTTGGCTGTTCAGGTTTTTTGGTTAAAGGGTGCGGCTGTACCCTCGAAAATAGTGCTCATTATTATAACACATACAGCTGATTATCATAACACATCACACTACTTAACTTTAGGCAACTCAGTTAAATGTATTAATTATAAGAACTGTCTCTTACTTAGTAGGCGTGGAATAGCCGTTTAGGTTCAATATTGCTTCCTATGGCCCCTGAGACTGGGACACGAGTTAGGTTGTTGGCACACGAAGTTAGAAACTATAATATAATAGTTAGATTAGAATATGGTGAATCTGCTGAGTTTAGGAATATGGGGCCTTGAGCTGTGGTGTGCAGGCATTACGAGGACGTTACTCCAGGCCAAAGATTTTTTAACATTGCCAATTCAAATCTAACTGTTGTACAACATAGCAACAACTAACACATGAGTAACAAACAAAAATGTCTGTGACAGTAGAGTATAGCAGTATCCATCATATTTACTAAATTTCTAAGTGCTGCAAAGCATGAATCTACTTGAATAAATTAATTAAGTTGCTGCATGTGACTTGCAACGTTCTATAATATAGAATGACTGTGATATAGGTTAGAGATAGGCATAATGGTAGAAACTGGGCCATAGAGCTAGAGATTAAGACAGACTGGAGCATGGACTTAGGGCCTATTATAAACTGGAGCAAGTAGTTAGAAACTTTGACATAGAGTTGGAGATTAGGACATGGACTAAAAATGTGAATGTGACGGTATTGTTTACTAAACTTTGCTTGAGTAGATCAGGAAAACATTTTGTGTTGAGATTTAGAAAATTTATGTTTGTAAGATACATTGAAGTATTTTTGTCATTTTAATGTTAACTTTCTAATAATAGCAAAACCCAAGACAAGCGCAGCTGTTTCAGTTCAGTATGTAGTATTATAGTATAGTTTCATTGCATATCGTGTAATATGTCATATATTTTATGTGCTTAGGAGTTTTCAAGTTTGAACAAGCCTACAAACACTTCATTGTTTCCAAGGATGTGCTGGAGCTTCTGTCTATAAAGTTTATGTTCCTGGGTCCTCCACGACAAGGCAAGAGTACAACTCGCCGTCGCCTTATGAAAGAAATCATAGATCTTCTGTCAGCATTGGAAGAGGAGCAGATTCATGGCAGCACAAGCATAGTGGAGTGTTGCTCCAATATGTTAGTCCACAACATGTCTGATCCAACTACGGCAGAAAGAAAGGCATACTGGACTATTGTTCAGGATCTCATTGAGGAAGCATCTATACTCTTTCACAGTCTTAAAAATAGTCTGGAGACTGAATCCACTTCTGAGGCAACAGCTGAATCCCTTGGAGGTAGTGCAACCATGGCAGAGGTCAGTCAGGCTAGCAGTACAGAGCAGTCTCGACCTGTGGAAAAACCAGCACAACCTACATTACTGCAGAAGATGGTGGCGCGATTGAAATCCTTTACCAACGGTCGGAAATCCACACAATTGGAATCTTCTACTGTCCTACCAAAGCAAGTCCCAGTAGCTGATGAAGTGGCAACATCACATGCATCACATGATTATTCTGAAATAGCTGCAATTCTTGAGAAAGTGTCCAAACAGCCTCAGTTTGCAGAAATAGTAGATCATTCTTTCAAAGCTTTCTTGAGAATGGAGGACACTGGAGGTCAGCCTGAGCTGATGGACATATTGCCTGCAGTCACCATAGGACCTGGCCTGTATGTGCTGCTCTTTAGCTACATGTTCAAGTTAAATGAGGAGTATCAAGTTTATTATCAAAGAGCTACAGGAGAGACAACTGCACCAGAGAAATCAGAGTTCACTCTGCAAGAAATGCTTTTGCGTACTCTTGCCAGTATATCTTGTTTCAGTTCCTCCACCCATCTTCAACCTCTACCAGAAACAGACAACTCATCCATCATTGGTGAGATACCTAGAACAGATGAATCAGCCATTAATGAGATACTGGAGTCTTCAAAGTCAGTCGTGTATATGGTGGGTACTCACAAAGATAAGGTTTCTGAGGAAGACATCACTACAGTCGACTCACAGCTTCAAAAAGTGATTAAAGACACTCACTTTAAAAATGATGACATAGTTCAGTTTTGCTCAGAAGACAGGCTTGTTGTTTCTTTAGACAACATGGGAGGCGGACGAGAAGAAATCGATCATTTGCATCAGCTACTAGGAAATGCCATGGAGAAACATTTTAAAAAGCTGAAAATTCCAGCTGTGTGGCTTCTGTTTAGCTTGTGTCTTCGCATGAGAGAAGTGAGGACAGCCAGCCTGGAGACCTGCTTGGCCTTGTCCAATGCCTTAAATATGACTCCTTATGAGACCAAAACAGCTCTGTGGTTTCTTCACCACCATGCCGGTGTTCTGATGTACTTCCCCAGGGTGCCTGGTTTGGAAGACCTGGTGATCATAGACATCCAGGTAGTGTATGACAGTATCACTGGTGTCATTCTTAAAGCCATGAGCTTTGATAGTACATGTCAGGCTACAGCTGAGAGATTCAGGAATACAGGTCGGTTCACCATGAAAGATTTGAAAGCAGCTACAGCTGACATTTTAGGAGATTTGATTCCACCACACCAACTTGTAGCTTTGCTTGATCATCTTCATATCGTAGCTGCGGTTATGCCAGTCGAATCTTTTGATACTGATCCAATCTTGGAAGAAAAGAATGAATACATCATGCCTTGCGTGTTAGAAAACACCAGTGCAAAGGAACTTGACTTATTCCACAAAGAATCCTATAGATCATGTTTTATGGAACCTCTCTTGATATACTTCAGTTGTGGGTTTACTCCTATGGGACTCTTTCCAGCTGCAATGGCTTGTTTCATATCTAACAAGTCCTTCTTTTTCATTAGAGAGGGTGTCAAGAAAAACATGGCTCACTTTTTGTTTGGAACAAAAAAAGTTCGTGTAACATTTATATCTCGATGTAAATATTTTGAAGTCGTACTTTCGTGTGATCCTACATTCCAAGACTCCATTCACCATGAATGTACTGCTCTAAAACATGAAATAGAGGCCACTCTAAAGAAGGCTAGTTCCAGAATGAACTACAACATCGACATGGACTACCAGTTTGCCTTTGACTGTCGTTCACATGAAGGAGAAAATCACATTGGAGTGGTTGATAAGGCAGATCAAATTCCAGAGGTTATGACATGTCTTATCAATCCAGACAATCCACAAGCAGTTGTACTTACCAATAGACACCTTATTTGGTATGGACAGGTATGTAGAAATAGACTGTGTATTTTAACTTTAAATAACTACTCGGATTTATTTGGTATTAGAAATATGAGAAGAAAGCTCCTGTGGTAGAGAAGAAAGATCCTGCGGTAGAGAAGAAAGATCCTGCGGTAGAGAAGAAAGATCCTGCGGTAGAGAAGAAAGATCCTGCGGTAGAGAAGAAAGATCCTGCGGTAGAGAAGAAAGATCCTGCGGTAGAGAAGAAAGATCCTGCGGTAGAGAAGAAAGATCCTGCGGTAGAGAAGAAAGATACTGCGGTAGAGAAGAAAGATCCTGTGGTAGAGAAGAAAGATCCTGCGGTAGAGAAGAAAGATCCTGCAGTAGAGAAGAAAGATCTGATCTCTGACAGTAAGTGAAGTAATTGTTAGTAATTTAGTATAATTGCAAATGTTTTATATTATTAGGTGGCAATAACTTGAGTGTATTTCTGAGTGTGTATCCTAACTTGGTCCTCTCAGTGACGCCTTGTGTCATGACAGTAGCTGATCACTGCTGCAGTATTGGACTCATAACTGAAGATACCTATGACCAACTTGTCCAACGTGACTTGACTGACAAGCACAAAGCAAGAATTCTTTTAGGCAACGTTCGTACAGTCTTATCATCCAGACCCTCAGCTCTCAAAGAGTTTGTTAATGTCCTCTTCGAAACAGGAGAATGTAAACATGTTGCAGATAAAATACAGCAACTGCTATAGTAAGTCTATTTTTAGTATTGTAGTATTATTGCTATGGTATATTACTTGTGTAATAGAATGGTGGATTTAATTATGTGGAAGAATGCAATGCTACAGTGAGGACATTCATTTGAAACACTTTTTCTCTCATAAGCTGATACTTTTAATATGTTCACTTTGAATATTTTCTTTGCTGTGAATGTTTTCATTGCAATATTTTATTTATTTATTTTTGAAGTTACAATTAGAATTTCCACAATAAACTGTTAGAATTGCATGGGACCCTCACATTCAGTACTCCACGTGAATAATACTATAATTAAAACAACAAGACAAAACAAAAAACAAAACAAAAAAAAATCAACAAGCAATAACAAAAAGTGATGTATGAGTAGAACAGAGTTATGTTCAGCAAAACATTACAATTATTATTAAATAGTATATCTGACCAGATCTACAGGATCAAAGGAATTCAAATTTCTTCCATAATAGCTAATCTATATTTTTTAACTCATTAGATGTATGTGAAGTGATAAATTAGAGGAGGAGAAAAATTCAACGAATAAGAACCTTTGAAAAAAGAGAAATTTTGTTGGTCTGTGGAGAGTGAGACTGTAGCATAGCAGTATCCCTTAACAGTATAAATACAGAATTGGAGTGTTTGCTCGCTGGGTGGTCATCGTAGCTCAGTGGCAGAGCACTTGTGCGCTATACCAGCGGTCCTGGGGTTAGATTTCCGGTGGCGACCAAATATTTTAAATTCTGTATTGTTAAAAAAGCCTGTGAAAGAGAGAGAACACATCTAATTCATATTATTTTATTCTCAAGAAAGTGTACAGTACATGAATATAACAGTGAAAACAAGTTATGATAACTGGACAATGATGTAATGAATGATTAGAGCTAGAAGTGTTTAGTTATTGCACTTTGCACCTCCTGCTTTTCCCTGGTGACCACGACCCTTTATTGACTTTTGAAAGAACCACCTTCACACTTCTATTAATCATGCGAGGGAGGTGTGGCTTGGGAACAAACGAAGAACTTTCCACATAATTGAAGAACTCGTGCCTCAGTACCTGCAGCAACATGAACATCATCATCACAAGACACCTTCCTGCTGGGACTGTCCATGGGACCATAGACGATCCCTAGGGATTATGACTAAATTTAACACCACCTTCAATGTCCACACACTCCTCCCATTGCTAATTCATACTTTTGGCTCTCTCTCTCTGTTATGTAAGTAGATGATGTGCTTAATAAGTCATAAAACCCTTTCCCAGGTGTACACGTCATATGTGACCGGATTTGGGAAAACCCGCCTAAACGCGGCAAACAATTTTTTTCAGTATCACCGGGTAAAGCCTTATGGGTCGATTTTTTTCGAAAAAAATTTTATGGCAGAAATGGATAGACACCAGTTAGCTCTAGCTTATGACGCAGTTGTAAGCTCTGGCGTGCTCTAGAACTCACACTAGGAGGCTAGAAACACTAGCCGGTTGGACTCGTGTACGGAGAGTTGCTAAGAAATTATTGGCGGGCTTTTCACTAACTGCCGGGAAAAAACTGTAGCTAACTAATTCACTTACTATTCTACATAATTCACGTACTCACGCAATTCTGGTCATCATAGTTTCTTAAGGAGCCCTGCATTAAGCCTTTTAGACCTCTTTCAATCCGCCAGTAACCGGTTTATTCCATAGTGTCCCGGAGACACGCAGTAATAGTATACGGACACAAGGCACGCCCCCTGGCCTTAGCAACGCCTTTACCCGGCGTTTTTTCGAAATCAGCAAAAATAAGTTTAGCAAAAATACTGAAGTGTTGTAGTGCGTAGGGTGAAGACGGCTTGTGCTACAGCTTCCAAATTAGGAGGAAGGCATCCCAAGGCCCCGTGCAGCCTACTGGTAGAATAAATTAGAAAACTTTAGATGCCGCGTTTAGCCGGGTTTTCACAAATCCGGTCACATATGGTGGTCAGACTACCCGCAGTCATATAAAAACCTCCTAACTACTAAAGCTATCGACATCATCAAGCATCAAAATAAGCCAATGTTGTCTGTCTATATTACATATAACTTCTATTAACACTCGTCTACAAGATGAAGTTAGAAACAGTGACTTTTGCTGACATGGCAGTTATGGCTTCTCAGTTTGACGTACACGGAGTTGAAAACCAGTTTTTGACTTTGGGCTTTCTGAATCCAATACAGTGGCGAAGAATTCAACAGTAGTGCAAATGAGTTTACCAGAGGCACAACAGTTACTTTAAAGATGTAGCAACCATTGAAGATGCTCTACAAGCTCTAGACAACATTTCCAGAGATCATTAGAGCTCAGATTCAGAAAGTAAGCCAGAACGAAAGGCTGTCTTTATAACTAACTAGGCTCAGGTATTAGGTAGAGCTAAGGAATTTGAGACATGGTAAAAGGAACATTATAATCACTTGCTGTACGAGTGTTACCCCAATGTCATCATAAAGTGAACAGATTGAAGGGAACAAAATAAAACAACAACGACAAACAATAATTGGAAAAAAAAAAAATAATAAATTGTGAAATCACATCCAGTAATTTTATAAAAAACCACATCTTACCCACCAATTCCCAGGTCACACCTTACCGTCTTAATAGTGGAAGTGAACCTTCCCTTCCTGTCAGTTAGGAAGATGAACTGTAGCACATCCAGCACAGCAGAGTCTCTCACTCTCCTCCAGTCCTCCTCACCAGGCACCATAGTGGTCAGCTCATAGCCACAGGCCATCTCAAATAAAACGTGCCCTACAACAGGACAGGAAGAATTATTAGCTCCACCATTCCCAATACACAAATTTCAAGTTAATAAAGATACTCCATTTTGTTTCTCACATTGCAACAGATGTGTAGTATGTCTGACCCTCTAAATGTTTCTTTCCTAAACTTTTACCATTTCTCTTACTAAGCAATACTTCTTCACTGAAAACCAGGAAGAGTATGTAGCCATTCATTCAAACTGCCATCCTTTACCAAACATGAATACAGTCACACATTTCATAAAAAACCCTACCCTTTACCAAACATGGCGACTACTTATCATGTACATATGTATATTCCATTCCTTACCGAACATGATGAGGTCCATGGCTTCTCTGTAGTCGTGAAGTAGTGTCGTCAATCTCGTCTTATACCCGAACACCGTGTTCTCGTATCCCCCGAGACGACAGATGTCTCCGTCCAGGAAGACGTTGCCAGTGTGGATCTGCCCCACCTGCTCAAAACCCAGCTCATACAGATCCAATGCTCCCTGCAATATTACAGACGACACTAATATTCACATGAATATTTATTAGAGCAAAGAGAAAGAAATATGGTGGTAGTAGCACTGAACATAGGTATTGGACATGGAATGGAATTCATAGCACAAGTAACACAAACTGTACAATGAAATTATATTATACTAAGTCTATTGACGTATCATTGATAGTGCAGCAGTTGACTACACTCACTAATGGTAGCCAGCGGTGTGTACGATGTATTGGTATAGGGGCTCCAAGAGCTGTTTTTTATTTTGTGGTTCAAAAGTGTTCATGTGTGAATCACCTAATTAGATTGTGCCCCGAAACTATTGGGGGGGGGGGGGGGGGGGGGGGGAGGTGGGTGGGAAGCTCCAGGCCCCAGATAAATAGTGGTGAGAAGGGAAAAAAAGGAAAAAAAAGTTACAAACAAGCAACCAAACCAAGTGGTGCATAATTTCCTCATACAAGTATCAAGTCCAAGTAGTGCATCATGCAAACCAAGTGGTGCGGCACCACTCAAAAAAAACAACAAACACTAGGGATAGATAACCTTGTCCCAGACCCCCTCTCTTCCTATGCCACTGGTAGCTACAGCAGGAACCATGTTCAAACGAATGATTTACTCTACAAGTGTAAATGACAAACTTGCTCTCATACACACACACACACACACACACACACTACATACAATACATAATACACTTTAGAGGTGTGCTTCAGTAAAAACAGCAAGTGAGTTAGTCCAGCTATCTTATATCATTCATAATCACAACAGAATTATAGGCTAAGCAAGAGAGGAATCTGAACTACATTTTATTACTACAATTGTTACTAGAGTAGCAGCTACACACGTATAATTTGTATTGGTATCGGCAGTATCCTAGCCGCTAACCTATCAATGTACATGGATCATATAAACTAGCAGATTTTCTACAATATTCCATAGATCTGAGTCATTGTAACTCCTAGAGCTGGTTTTCTAGCTACTGAGGTCAGGGGGTTTCCCTTCTTTAAATGGTTGTGGTTTGTCTCTTCTCATTAGCAACACTTGCATTCCTCTCCTCAAACTATCACACCAGCATCGGTGTCTGCAGATATATACGAGCAAATATCGGTCATCGAAATATCGGCAATTTCATATCCTGCAACTCATACTATTACTTCAAGTTCTAGTTTTCTTGAGCCAGTGTTTCATTTAGTGGTCACACCCACTAAATTAGAACTAGGTTAGTGTAATAGTGCAATAATTTAAAACGAGAGACTTAAGCGGTGAGCTATTAGCAGTTTACACATGTACCTTTAAAATTTGACGGCCATATTTAGCAATCAAGTGTGTGGGCGGAAGGTTGTCTGAGAATGTGTAGTACTTCCGAGACCAATCTTTAGTGGGAGATTTCTACAAACACACACACGAACATGCAAGCCACATGTACATGTTAAATACCACACATGTTACTGAATAGTAAACATCTGCTCTAAACGTACTAGTTGTGACTCCACTAACTATTTGATATGTAACTGTTATTCACATACTAATCTCAATATTAGTGTGAACTCTAGCTATTGTTAACGAGTGAGACTAATACTGTCCACAAATTAGCTGCTTAAAAAAAAAAAAATATATGTATATATATATAATATATATTATAATTATAATATAATAAATAGTGTTTGAAATTGAGGGTACTTGTAATTCGACTTGAAGAGATTTGATCATGTGATCACTGTGCAATTATAAGGGGTGTGTGTAATGCTGTGAAGGGTATTTTAACATGGTTTATCGTATGAATAGCCCAAGCATAAGTTTCAGGTTCTAGTATACCAGAACACAATGGAGTGCAAAAGGTAAACTAGAATGCCTACTTGTCTGCTGATTTAAAGATGTGCCATTAACACACTATCTCTAATTAAAGCTCACCTGATAAATGAGATCTTTCAGAGAACCCATTTCATAGAATGGCTGCACTATCACTAGCTGACCTTCATCCTCGAAATACTGCACTGCTAACACTGGCTGGAGGTATGGACCCTGAGGGTGTGTGGTCATTCAGCACACTCATAAATCATAAATATGCAATAGATATACAACCCACATGTGTAAGTGTATATGATGATACCTTACCTGAATATCTGGAAACAGCTTTTTGCTAATAGTGTTCATATCTTTCACCAAATCCACTGGACAGCGTGCGGACACTTTGATCTGGAAATAACAACACAACAATAACAATAACAACAACAACAGAACTCAGTGCACATTTATCCTGAATCAACTGTGTGTGTGTGTGTGTGTGTGTGTGTGTGTGTGTGTGAGTATTTTGAGTTTTTATACACATTCAAACAAACAGATGTTTCCATGGTGACTCTAATGTTCTTTACTTTATTGCATGAGTACGTATCTATATAATGATACACTTGTACGTCAGTAATGACGAGTGTCCACATGAATAATTCATAAGCTGGGTTGGTTGGTAAGCGTCGTCAGATAGTGTCGGTAAAGCATCATCGGTACTAACGGCGACGGTGGTGTGTATACATATATGAATAAAGCTAAGCTGGGCTGACACCGATGCTTGTATAGCTGCGTAGGGTTGGTAAAGTAGAGTTGGTAAAGTATCGTCAGTACTAATGGCAATGGTGGTGTGTATACATTATGGGTCAATAAAAGAGGACTGCCAATTAGCACATCAAGTGCCACTGTGAGGCAGTGTACTTGCTAGTGTAGTAACTATGAATGCATAGTGGTGTGTGTGTATGTGTGTATGTGTGCACAACTCTTGCAGAGTGATGCACACACGGTGACTGTAATTTCATTTATTGCATGTGTAGACACATGTGTGATACACGTGCATATTGTGGCACGTGCTAGTATATGAGATCATACTGACCACAGTGATGATGACTTCAGCATCTTCTCTAGTCCTAGCTCTGAACCAATACTTCTGGAGACGGCTTCCTACACACACACAACACAGAACAATGGGTTGGTGGTCTACTGTATTCCTTTATAGGAAGGAAAAAGACTATTCAAATGGAGACGTACTAAAAAAAAAAAAAAAAAAAAAAAAAAAAGAGGAACATCTGTGTCTATAGCAAATTACTGATGCACTTGAAATTAACTGTTAAGTAAATCACCAAGGTGAGTCTGACTTCAAGGGGACTTTGGCAAGATGTTCAAACACAGGGTTAAGCTTTACTAAATCAACAATCAGAGAATAAATCTGAAATAATGTATTGTACATTTCAGCTGAGAATGACTGAACCATTAGCATTGAAACTGTACCACTGTAACACAACAGATCAAGGCACTAACAACCACCCTTTACCTAACCTAGTGTCATAACTACCCTTTACCAAACCCATAGAGTTCCTCACCTAAGTCTGGTAGCTTCTGCAAGTCCTTGTATTCACCTCTGGACTCACTCACAAACTTCTCTGCCACATCTTGAGACAAATCTTAATGGAGAGAATGAGAAGAGAAGAGAGAGAAAGAGAAAGAGAGTGAGGAACAATTGTTAAAGGCACTTCATCCAATCAGTTATACAACCTATTTTACGTATTTATACATAACTCTCTCTGCTTTGGTATTTATGTTCAGTCAGCATTACTTCACTGGACACCAGGAAGTAATGATAGAGTGGGTGTGTGTGTGTGCGTGCGTGGTGTGTGTGTGTGTGAGTGTGTGTTGTGTGTGCTGTGTGGTGTAGGTGTAGTGGTTGTTTCCTGGGCTCGGGGCCCGAGGTCCCGAGTTCAAGCCCAACTCAAGCAAATCTGCGTCCCACCAGCCCCACCAGTCCACCCAGCTGTGATTGGGTACCTGGCATTTGTTCAAGGCCTTTTCTCATGAAACAGCAATAGTCCAGGTGGGACTTTGGGTGCCCACACCACTTGCTGTGAGGAGAGGCCTGTTCTCCTGCGAGTTCCTAGCCCGGCTCCAGGAGCTTTGCTTGCATGGCTCACGGTGCCTGCTTAGTGCACAGGCATCCTGGCTCTGTCAGGTGCGCGTGACCGCCTAGCGGCAGCAAGAGAATTTGCATTTGCATTTGTGTGCATGCGTGGTGTATGTTGTGTGTGTGTGTGTTGTGTGTATGTGTATGTATGTGTGTGCATGTGTGGGTCAGGCAGCTAGTGTCCACTGAGGACTCGTGCACGTCATTTTCCGCCTATGGGCAAGCGTGGCCGTCTAGTGGCAGCAACTTCACAGGACCGGACAGGACATGAGTGTTGCAAGGAGGAAGCATTGATCACACATCTCTACCACATCGTCTAGTAATACATCTCGTTCTCATCAATACACCTCCTCCTACTAATTATTATTATGACCATGAAAGTGACTGCCAGGCAACTCCTTTGAAGTTGACAAACAGAACCAAAGAACTCTAATTTGTCCCTTTCTAATGCTATAAATATACATGCAGTACGTGGCAATATAAGAGGGTTTCATACAGAGGGGGGCTAGTTCTAATCCCCCCCCCCCCTCCCCTCCTCCCCCGGGTAACACTGCATGCACTTCACCAAGCTCATTTCTTTAAACCTATTCTAGTTGGACACACATGCCTATATGCTATGATATGAGAGTGCATACTCCACACTGATCAGTGTTTGGTCACATGTACGATACATTATAAGCTTAACTCGTGGAATTTAACTATACCAAATGAACCACATCAACTTCAATGCAGAGAAAGACTCCCAGCGAAAAATCCAGTATGATATCCTGAAAGACCATCTATTACCGCTACCTTCTGACTCACCTCTATCCTGGACCTCTTGAACTATCCTCTTTTTATCCCTCCATCGCCGCAGCATGCGATCCAGACCACTCCTGACTCCGTGACATCCCCCGGACACCACACGTGCCACTATCAACGAAGCGGCAGTGACCAGGAGTCTCACCAACCACAGCACACGACACAACATCCACTCAAGACACGCCTGGACTCCACACAACATTGCAATGGCAGCAGAACAAAGTGAGCTGACACTTCGCAGAATGGCAGTCCAACAGTCTTTTAACAGCCGTAATCGACCTTTCGATTCATCGTCACAAACCATTTGGGTGGGCGTGTACTCATCGCACCTTTGCCTTTGCTGAAGTGAAGAATCTTTTTTAGGTTCTCGAGTTAAATCTATAAAGAGAGAATAAGTGGTTGATTGTGACTTACATGACGTTGAGCCTTACCAACTACGTATATACATTACAATCTGTAATTTACTTTTAAAAAACTAAACACCCGTGGCCAGAAATAACAACAAAAATAATAAAAACACACACCAGTGTATAAAATGTAAATGTGACATTTGCTATGGCAAAGGGAAAATCCCTCATCTGTAGTAAAGAAATACGCCTCAACTCTCACTAGCTTCTTGCTGTAAGTTTGCCAGACTGTCAATTGAGCGAGCCTTCGCACGATAGTTGACAATACTTTATTTACCTTAGACTAATGTTGGGAAACGTTGCTAGAATTTGCAAACCAATCACAGCAACTGCCGCCCTCATAAAAAAATTAAAAAAAGACTGAAGTATAACAAACAAGTATCCTTTCCCACCAGAAAGTGACTCACTAACTTGCCGTGAGTCTCCATGCCAGACTGCCATAACATCATAGTATGTTTTCAACGTCATTAAAAATGTTGCTGTGGTGCATACAACCTCTAGTAGTCTACAACACTTTTACTGACCTGAGGCCAAGCCAACTGACTTGGTAAATACAGCCAGAAATTAAAAGCCTAGCTGACATTCATCTATTTCAGCTACAGTGACTGTGTGAATACCTGCCATTGCTTTTGTGCCCACTACCTCAATACTTGTGAAACAAACTCTAAAATTGACTTGCGCTAGCAAGTAATTCCCCTCCGAGCTATTTACCTGTACACTCGACCTCATGGCCTCGCCTCTTGAAGCCCACCAGCTTCACGATGCCATCAAGAAAGGAGAGATTAATGAACAGCCATTGGGTGAACACAGCCATATCAACTAAATTAAACTGACACCGCAAGCTGGGATAATAGTGGACCTCCTCGGTCAAACACTTCACGCTCAAAACGAGGTACTGTAAAAGTAGTAGAAATAATCTTTCTCATGAAGTGGAATCATATAGCCGCCTTCATCAACTACACCACACCTAACCAACACCTAGCTAGCAAATTAGACGTCACCTTACCTATAGGCTTCGTTTTTATTAATTTATTTGTATTTTGGTTGTTCATCACAATAATCATTATAATTAACTTCTTATCTACAGACAAAAATAGCTCTATACAAAAATCAAGGTAAAATTCTATGAGACTGTGTGAAGACATCATCTATTCGTTTGCCGCTGCCTCAAAACAGCTGCCAGTTTCTGGCGTAGAGAGTGTGACAACGGGACTTCAGCCATGTGAGGAATGCGAGGTAGAGCCACAGAACTGAAGGTCTCCAAATTCATAATCTACAAGTCAACCAATAGATATGGCAGAGAGGGAAAGTGATTAGTCACTATAAACTACTATAGTAGTGAGTGTATTTGAACTGAAGCTATGTATTATCATCAAACTCCATACAGCATGTGGGCACATAGAGAGATCAGAAATAGGCTTGGCTCAATAGAGTGGGCTCAATAGACACACACACACAACAGGGAACAATACGTAGAGTGAAAAACTAGCATATACACCCCCCAAAACAAAACAAAACACAACAACAATAACAACAACAACAACAATAAGCAAAAAACAAAAAAGAAAACTAAACCAAACAACAAACCTAACAACAACAAACAAACGAAAAGAAACAAACAACTCATTTAATGCTCTGAGTATCTTACAAATATCCCTCTACCTTCTCCACAGCTCCTGTGTAGCCAGTATCCTCCAACTCCATCTTTAGGATTGTGCGAAGATCCTTCCTTATGACATCATCACTAATCTCATCCAAATGAACTCCCAGGTCCACCACAGAGCAATTACTTGGTACGGGGCAGCCTGTGGCCATCTCGTAGATCACATGACCAAACATCACCAAGTCCATCCTGTCCAAGACACCAGCTGACGACATGCCTTGGTAACAGTTGCTCTTGTAGCCGAGCAAAATATTCTCGTATCCACTCAATCGACAAAACAGACGACCGGTGTAAGCCACACCCTTTACTGACTCAGCTTTTTCTGCAGATGACGTCAGCTTGCGTTTTACCACTGCTTCTGCCTTCGTCTTCATCAGCTTCCCTTGTTCCTCCACTTTCTTGATGACACTCGCTGCCTTGTCCTTCACCCCCGCCATGGCACCTTTAGCTTTCTCCTTCACGTTCTTCATTTTGCTCCCAAACTTTGAGGAAGTAGAGTCGTTTCCAACGGCACCTGATTGAGCAGCTTCATCAGGAGGTAAATCACCATCTTGGTAATCTTTGTCCATCTTCAAATCCTCCTTGGTATTCGGCCCTTTACCTTCCTCAGCACTTCCGCCATTTTCCAGTCCCTCCTCCACATTATCTGCCTCAGCCTCCAAATCAGCCTCCAAACTTCTTCGCACTTCTTGACCAGTTTCTTTGATGGATGTCGTCTGCTCACTAGCGATGGGTCCCTCACCGAGCTTCTCTACACCTGCGTCGCCATTGGTCAGCTTCTCACTACCAGTCGTTGTTGTTGAATCTTCCCCAGTCTCATCACCACGCTGAATCTCCACACCTTCTCTCTCCTCTTCCTCCATCTCAATAGCATCCAATACTTCTTCTGGTCTTTCATACACGAATATGTTCCCAGTATGGATGCAGCCCAGCTGTGGAAAGCCTTGCTTGTACAAATAAGACATGGCCTGGACAACAAACAAACAAACAACAACAAAAGTGAAACTGCAACTAGTGATGTGCTTGAGCACAAATGGCGAGCGAGTCTAAAACTACACTATTGTTAAATGATTAATGATTGATTGAACTTCTAACACTCAAACTACTAAAAAAAAGTCGAGTTTTAAAAACAAAATTTGTATATACAGTAAAGGGGTTTCAATGCCATAGTAACCACTCCCCATAACTGTTTGAATTTAAAAAAAAAAAAAAAAAAAAAAAAAGTCAGTCACGTTATTTAAACGTTTTCTTTGTGATATTCATTAGCTAAGTAGTAGTTGTAACACACAATACTTTCACACTTAACTAAACATACCTACGCAAGGCTTACCTTCATAGTTAGTCTAGTGGACAATGAATTTTCAAGTAAGTACTGTTGCATAGGGCTTATAACTACGACTACCAGCGACTAACTTACCACCGCCACTAACTCGAATAAAAATGGTACTCTGGTAAGTTTTCTAGTCTTTAACTGCACCCTCAAAAGAATTATAAGCGGTAAACAATTCAATTTCTAGGGTGTTACGGGTAATGATCGATAAATCAGAAGATTTTGTTCAGTGAAGTTTGGGATGGGGTTGAACGCTCAGCTACGCACCAAAATACGAGGGGTCAAAGTACAAAATGACAAATGTACGTCCAAACATATATACAAACAAACAAACATCCCCGATTTTCAATTGTGTTACCCCTGAGAGTGGCTCACTCGCTCGCCAACAAAAAAAAAAGTGGAGAAAAGAGTCCAATACTTGCACTGCGTGTAAACTAATACAAGTTTAGGATATGCTAAGGTTCATGTAATTTTATATAATGAACTGCCCATTCCTTTTCTGTAGAGACTGGCTAACTCATAGCAAACTAACTACATGCATGACAGAGCACCAACCAAGCATGTCATCACCAAATACAAATTCAATTAGTTTGTGAACATATATCATAATAGAGATAATTCTTTCAAAATATACGCAGAATTGTAACTAAAGCTTGTGTGAATGTGTGTGTGTATGTGTGTGTGTGTGTATGTGTGTGTGTGTGTTACCTCCAGTATCTGTCTGCCACAAACTGCCACTTCTCCTCTGTCTAGACCAGTGCCGCCATTTGCAGAGTACTTCTCTTTCCAGTCCAACAGTGGATTAGACTACACACACACACACACACATACACACACACCCTTAATCAATGATTAATCGTCAGTTATCGCCAAAATCAGAGTTTGACAGACAGACAAGACGACTACTATAACCCTCTCGCACATGTGCGCTGAGGATTATATGCAAAACAAAGTCAACTACAAAATGGATGATGACATATGCACATTTAGTTGAACGCAAATTAGTAGTCATAGTAACAAAAAGAAGCGACTTCCAAATACATGCTTGTGTACTGTGTCTCTTACATTTCCGTGAATGTAGTCTCTGAGAGAACTCGTTTGTTGCCATGACGATGTCAACAAGAACCTGCTGTTGTCCACTTCCCCGTAGGATAGGTATAGTACAGGAAGAATGTGAGGATGCTGGCAAACACACAAACATACACACCACACTAACTGTTATCTTTGTTGAGAATAAAAAAAAAATTGAAGTATCATGTAAGACACACACACACACACACACACACAGAGAAGTTTGCAAAGAAAATAAAGCACCCTGTGCGTGCATGTTTGATTGTTCACTTTTACTGAACAAACTAACAAGATCTACCAGAAAACAAAACAAAACAACAACAACAAAAAAAAACAAAAAAAAACCCACTAACAACATTAAACAACAATGCATGTCATTTTCACAGACAATAGTATCATCCAGCACCTGCCACTGACTACACCTTACCAAATAATAGCTCACTAACCTGAAGTCCACGAAAGATACGGTTCATGTAAGTCATCATATCAGCATCATGGACATAGTCACGTGGGGCCATGGGCTAGAGACAGACACACCACACACACACACACACACAAAATCATGAGCCGACATACTCACAAAAACACAGCATGCACAACTTAATGTATAAGTAGTACCAACTTACTGTTGCCAGGACAATTGGAACCCTGTACCATCTCTTTTGAAGCCGACTTCCTAAAAGCAGAATTCAGTTGTACATGTCAGTCAACTATTCCACTCCAATTGATGATCACCCTCAAGACCATTTTACGTCCTAGGGCTAAATTCTGAAGGATTAACAGCTGGTGGAGGAAAAAAAAAAGCTTCCGCACATACATAATTATTGCATTTCTTAGCTATACTATGACATCTGTATACTCCCATTGCTATAGGCAACAGCTGCATTATTTATGGTGAGTGGGTGAAACACTACATACTGTTTGTGTATGTAGTATAATTATTATACTGAGTTTCATTCCATCCACTATTCATTGCTCATCTGCAAGTAAAGAGGAATTCTAATCATCACTTTATGCAACTAGCAGCTGTTCACTTCACTTGTGTGTGTGGCGGTGGGGGGGGGGGGGGGGGGGGGGTTTTTTTTTTTTTTTTTTTTTTTTTTTTTTGTTGTTGTTTTTTTGTTTTTGTGGTTTTTTCTCGTTTGCCTTTCACTCCCCCCTGCCTCTGTCTCCCTTTCTTCCCCCCCATACCAAACATCTTCTACACCCCTTGATTAAGGTGAACCTGCACACAGACCTAGTAATCAAGGGAATAACAAAACAAAAACCACCAACAAACACCAACACACAACCCAATCAGTAAAGAATTATAGGTTTTAGAGTGAATTACAGAACAATACATCCATTAAATTGTACATTATCCCCAGTCCCTCATTAATCGCACAATGGCTACATAATCAATGGCTCCTAGATCTTTAAACTATACAGCACACGTCCAATCACAAACATACTCACCTAGGTCAGGAAATCCATTTGAGTACCAGTCCCAAGCCCAGGCTCCTCTCACTTCTCCTCGACTGACTACGGTGTGTGTGTGTGTGTGTGTGTGTGTGTGTGTGTGTGTGAGCATGTGCGTGTGTGCGCGCGCCATAATAAGTGTGGTTATCAGATAATACTACATAGAGTAATTGCAACCACACACACACACACAATCCTACTGCTTCAATAATACCACACACCACATTATCTCCTCTTCCTCTCAATCTTACTTCTTTCTCGTCTTTCTTGTTCTTGTCTGACAGCATCCCTCAACTCTCTCTGTCGCTGATCTCTCAGTCGCTGATCTTCACCATCAACTTCCGCTGAAATAGAATTACATAAACACAATTACCAATCACATGACTTTAATTGACTGCCACATGACCTTAATGATCTATCACATGACTTAAAAAGGACAATCACATGACTTCAATGGACTACAATTGACTTTGATGGATATCACCTGACTGAATCAAACCTACATACATCACATGACTTTAACCACGGCCTGGTTTCAACCACACCCACTATTAGTTAACTACATACATCACATGACCTTAAGCACGGCCTGGTTTCAACCACACCCTCAACCACACCCACTATTAGTTAACTACATACTTTATTACAATCGATTGAACTGTCTTGAGACCACATAAACTTTAGTGTGAGACCACACCTACCTCTAGTGTGAGACCACACCTACCTATATCATCGTGGAAATGTGGACGTCTGTCAATTGTTATTTGAGCGGCACGATAACTGAAAGAATTGCAAAGAACAAAAAAAGTCAAAGAGAAGGAAACAGAAAGAGATTGAACGTGTTATGCATGTTATTACCATGGATACTAAATATAGGTCTATTCTAAACTTCCTATGTGAGTGAAAGGGAGTAATTAAAACCACACCCACTTACCAATATAGTGTTATGGTTCCACCGAAAAAAACGACGACTGGAAATAATGCTTTTACAAACTAAAAAATAGAAGCAATGAATTAATTACTTCATCCAAACAAACAATGTCAACACACAAACAAAACAAACTGAATGAAATAAGAACACCCAACTCATTCGTGGATGGAGCAACTAGGTTCCGCACTGACAAGCCTTCATTTTAATGAAATGTCATTTAAACTCTCTATGATACACACACACACACACATTCTCTATGTAATTGATGCTAGCTAGGTCACCCGTACCTGGCAGAGCCAGGATGCCTGTGCACTAAGCAGGCACTGTGAGCCGTGCAAGCAAAGCTCCTGGAACCGGGCTAGGAACTCGCAGGAGAACACACACACACACACACACACACAAAGCTGTAAACTTGCTGTCACTAGTATTCCCAGCTATTGCTCCGTTACTCACAACTGTCTGGCTTTGCTGTCAAATTGTCTACCAGTATTCCTGGAAGGTTTCACTAACTTTATGGGGGTGTCCTACAGATGCATTAACCCATAGTTAATCAAAAGAAATGAATTTGTGACAGCATTTCAGAAAAGATGCAACCCCCCCCCCCCCCCCCCCCTTCCTGAGAATCTTAAGTAGACAACGTTTCATACAGCAACAATCTGATGCTACACCCACCACATCCAATCTAAACACACAGTCACCCCATCATAATAATGGACCAATGTGATGCAATAATGGAGCACACATAACTGCCTAGTACACATGATGATACCTTACCGCATCACAGTTGTTGTACACGAGGTGGAAATTAAACACTTGGAGCTGAAATAATAAAATATAACAAGAGATTATCTATCAATACTTTCTATTGCTCCTCTTTAATATGACATTGACCCCAGTCCTCATAATTGGGCCATGTAACTAAACAAAGTGATATAAAATACAGGTCTCATATGAACATGCTAGTTGCAGTACATATGAGCCTAGGGAAACATTAACTTAAACTTTATGCAGACATGAGCCAACACTATCACATCCCTTCACCATTTTCTTGGGTATACTTTCGGGTAAAGGGTCACCACAAAGAGGTCTTAAATAATTAATAAAAGGGCTATTAGACCTGGCCAGCAATCATCACAGCTTACACAAGTTGACGATACACTGAAAACTCCAGTCCACAACAGAATGCGCCAGTCTCTACTATTCTTCACCCCCCTACCACGGCCTGCCATCGTAAGCTGATAACTCACGCACACCCACTACTCAAGCCCCGCCCTAAAAAAATGCTTTTACTATGATTTTTCGCCGCAGATTTCTCGCAGGTAGCCAGCCTACCGTGACGAACTTCATCTCACCCCGCATTTAGAGCACATATCCCAACTAACAGCATTTGTAGCATTCTTGTCTTGACTTTTAAAAGACACATTTTAAGTATTAGGGGTGGATAATGCAAAATCGGGTATATGTTGTTAATCTCAAGATTGGGTACGAGTATGGATGCTTGTGGCAGGAGTTGCTCACATTGAGGTCGATTTCAATGAAGAAATGGCTATATAATTGATGAATCGTCAATAGTGGCTACGTCAGCTGAGGTAAGACTTTCAATAAATAATTAAATCAAAGATAACTAAAATGGAAATGAATAACTTTGCCAGTTAACGCACTAGAGACAGCTAACAATATTATTTACTTAATCTTATTTGAACACCAACATTATATTGTGCCTTTGTTCATGTTTCAGGTAATGGAGGAACTTGGGCTTGAGGAAGCTGACCTGCACGAGCCTGATGAAGGTGAAGATCAGCATGGATTGACTCTATCCAGCTCCACCCACACCAGCACTACCACCCACACCAGCGCTACCACCCACACCAGCACTTCCTGCACTAGCACCACCCCCAGCTCTGCTACAGCTAGCACCTCATCTTCTGCTGGCTCCACCTTCAGCTCTGCTGCAGCTAGCACCAGCTCCGACACACGTGACTGGAGAAACGTGTCACTTCCCGAAGCCACACCTCGACGCCATCGTAACGTTCCACGACTTCGTGCAATGGGAGGACAGATTGTGTGTGTGCCTCCAGACTTCAATGAAGCAATGCTGGCTATTTGGGAGGAACTGTGGTGTGCAATGCCAGAGACCGGTAATACGTCGCCAAGGTGCATGAGCTCCTGAAATTGTGCAAGGAGCGATGCAAGGAGGAGTTGGATCGACCGAGGACTTCCTCTGAGCCTCCTCCAGCATTGTTACCAGTCTCATTTGCCCAAGCAAAAAACTGGATTTTAAAACAACAGAGATCTCGATCACAGGCTATCGAAAGTGGAGCTGTCAATGAGGAAGCTCACTCAGTAGTTACTGAATCGAGTTTCTCCTTGTCTGAACAGGCATCAGCAGCTATGGAGCTCTTGGAACAACCTGTGCAGCAAGCCACTCCAGTCTTTATTTCACCAGCACTGTCACTTGGACCAGAGCCAGTCACTGCTGAAGAGAGAGCACAGGAAAGGAGGGAGGAACAGGCACGCAAGAGGACAGAATTGACCCCAAGGACTGGTGGTAAGGAAAAGGCAAAAGCACCCAAGCGGAAGAGGGCCCTATCTCCAGAATCGCAGCAGAGGAGAGAGAAAGCATTGGCTCGCCTACAGGAATTGGGTGTCCAGCCACTTCCGGTCAGTTTAAAGTTTTATTAATAATCTAAATTATACACCTTGGCTAATAACGATGATAACAGCAACAACAGTAAACAGTTGCAGCGAGTTGTTACTATGGTACTGAAATCCCTTTACAGTGTATGCCTAATTTAAAAACTCGACCTTATTTTCAGTAGCTTCAGTGTTGGAAGTCAAAATCATTCATATAAAAATAGTATAGTCTTTAGGCTCGCTCGCCATTTGTGCTCAAGCACATCACTAGTTATGAATACAACTAACATTATTATTGAATTGAAGGAAAACAACAACAACAACAACAATACACGCTATTTAAACGTTTTCTTTGTGATATTCTTTAGCTAAATAGTGGCTGTAAAGCACAATGCTTTGACACAACTGGACATACACCTACACAAGACTTACCTTGGCGGTTAGTCTAGTGGACAGTGTAAATATTGTTGCATACGGCTTATAACCATGCCAAAGAGCACATTGACTTACCACCGCCACTAACTCGAATAGAAATGGAAGTCCCGTAAGTTTTCACGTTTTAACTGCACCCGTAAACGAATTCAAAACGGTAAACAATTCAATTACTAGGGTGATATGGGTACTGATTGATAAACAGAGGATTCTGTTTAGTGAAGTTTGGGACGGGGTCGACCACCGAACTAACACAAAAACGCGAGGGTCAAAGTACAAAAATGCCTTACGTACGTCCAAACATATATATAAACTAGTGGTGCGCTCGAATAGCGCAAATGCATGGCGAGCGAGCAGACTCTTTTAAGTAGGACAGAAATTACATCTAACTGTAGTGCACAGTGTAACCCTTTCCATTCTCAGTTAGCACCAGAGAATCTAAAGTCTCTGATCCCAGACTAAACTAACAATTACCTGAATAAACTTCGAAAGCAGTGGCAAAGAAACGCAGCTTGACAAAGACTTCACAATTGTTTCAAGAAGAGAGTAGCTGTAAACTTTTTGGTTGAAACAATGTTGCGTCTGCAGCAGGATACTCCCCGCTCGTTAATTGAAAAAAACTGGAACTGTGAACGCTTTACCTAACTTACGTAATTAGAAGCGCGCGCATTTAAAGAGCATACGTACCATCCATACATACATACATATATATATATAACATATACCCGATTTTGCATTATCCACCCCTAATACTGTCTCGCTCGCTACGCTCGCTCGCCAACAAACAAACATCCCCGATTTTCAATTGTGTTACCCCTGTAAGTGTCTCGCTCGCTACGCTCGCTCGCCAATAATAATGGTGAATAATAGTATTTGATGTAATACTAGTTAGCAACAATAACAGTAATATATATACTAATAGGAATAGGGATAGTAGTAATTGGTAATAATAGTAACAATAGTGGTAGAAATAATAATATTAATAATAATAACAATAATAATAATAATAATAATAATAATAATAATAATAATAATAATAATAATAATAATAATAATAATAGTAATAATAATAATAATAATAATAATAATAATAATAATAATAATAATAATAGTAATAACACTTGTGCTTCCTGTATTGAAGTCATGGAAGCAATTCTTACGTCAAAAATGAAAATAAGTATTGATTGTGGGTTTAAGCATGAGGTCATGTCCCCAAACCAAGATAGCGAGGTTAGACAATGTGTACAAAAACTTTTGTCATTTTAATTACAATATTTTTTTTCATAATTTATAGGAATCTGATATAGTAGGAAAGCGTCCTTGTCACATTTGTGGACAATTTCGTACATCTAAAGATGTTACACCAGATGGAGAAGTCCACCGAGTACTTGGACGATCAAACAAAATTTGGTGCCCTTACGCTGATGACAAAGAGGTATTACTGCAGTTTGAGAAAGAGAAGAAGGAAAGAACATTGGCTACATGGAGGAAAGCCAATGAGGCAAAAAGGATGAAACGACAATCTGAGTAATACCAACTGCCATGACACCAAATCACATCATTTTGCTCACTTCACTTCGTTCTACTGCTAGTCCACTTCGTGCCACCCTATATACAGCACTTCCAACCAAGAACACTCCACAGCACTTCTATGCAGCAACACTCCACAGCACTTCCAACCAAGAACACTCCATAGCACTTCAACATTTCCACAACACTTCACTCCACAGCACTTCTGAGCAGCAAAGACTCCACAACACATTCCACAGCACTTCCACAACACTCCCACAGCACTTCAACATTTCCACAACACTTCTACAGCACTTCCACAGTACTAATAAGCAGCAACATTCTACAGCACTGCAAAAGTAAGTTCATGTTTCTATATTATTCATCCCCTTGAATATCCTCACATCATAGCTTGGTACAACATAAATAAATCTCACATGAGAAAGGATCATCACTGGAAGCCATAGAGTTGAATCAACACTAACACTATGGCTTCCAGTGATGATAAAAATAAATAAATAAATCTTGCAGGTGAAGAATAAGTCCTGCAAGTGAAGGAATGTCTTGCAAGCGAAGAAAAGAAGGAAGTTCTCACTGGTGAAGAGATGAAGAATAAGTCTTGCAAGTGAAGAAAAGCAATGAAGTCCTGCTGGTGAAGATGAAGCTGGTCACATTGGCAAGGAGATCGCATCTTTAAGTGTACCAAGCTATTTTGTGGTGTATGCCATTAACCTCAATCTATACAGCTTAATTTCAGAGTCTACTAATATTATGCTTTAAATATTTTCATGTTCTTTGCTATTATTCTTTTATTGTTGATATGTTTATCTTTTAGATGAAAGCACTCTTGTTTCAATGAAGCCAGCCATGGAGACTGAGGAGATGTGTGCAGTACTACCTTTTCGTGATGGTGTTGGCTGAGAGCTCGACTATGCCAGGTTGCTGACAGTACTGCCTACAGTTTGTCTCGCTCACCCATCTGCTGAATACAACTGACAACTGAACTTCCATGCTTGTTTCATAGTCAATCTTCAACTTATTAATTTAATGTACCCTCAATCGTTCAAATGCCATTCAATCTATTTTTATATTGATTAAAATAATCATGAAAATTTGAATATTAAAGATTAGTTGAAAATAATAAAAATTAGTTGATAAAGATTAGTTGAAGTAAGTTGAAAGAAAAAAATAATAAATAAAAATTAGAAAATTAATTAAAATAAATTAGAAATTAGAAATAAATTAGAAATTAAAAAATTAGTTAGACCGAATAATATTTTTTATTTTTTTTCCTCTTTTTCTTTTTTTTAAAACATTTTCTTACGTATTTCTCGTATTTTTTTTTCTTTTTCTTCTTTTCTTTTCTTCTTTTCTTCCTGGTTCACTCACTGTAGTTCTGCCTTAATTCTTCTCTCTATCTCTTTCTCCCTCCTCTCTTCTTTCTCCTTCCTTCTCTTCGCATCACTCTCTCTCTGCCTCTGTCTTCTCTCTTGTTCCCTTCTTCTAATGTCTCTCTCTCTCTCTCTGCCTCCGTCTTATCTCTCTATACCGTCCTTCCCTCTCTCTTCTGTCCCTCTGTCTCTCCCTCTGCGTTCTTTTGAACGCAATCCTCCTCCTACTTCTCTCCAGTTCTCTTTCTGAGCCTGAGGGGGCAGAGGGAGCCGGCGGGGCTGATGGGGCAGAGGGAGCCAGCGGGGCTGAAGGGGCAGAGAGAGACAGCGGGGCTGATGGGGCAGAGGGAGCCGGCGGGGATGAGGGGGCAGAGGGAGCCGGCAGGGCTGAGGGAGCCGGCGGGGCTGAGGGAGCCGAGGGAGCCAGGGATCCACCCTCCAAACTACATTTATTGAAAGAATATTGTGTAAAAAAAGTACCAATGCACTCCACAGACAACTGCATGCTAACTTGTGCTCTTCATTCACAAGTAAATAGTCAAAAATCATATATAATCAATCTTAAAGTTTCGTTAAATGGTTTAAGCATAGGTATAATAGTAGCGGTTTTTAAAAAATGCACACCGTTGCTCATGAAAAACTGACACTCTGAGTGCATGCTGCTAATTACACAACTAACAAGCCTCGTTAATATCAAGATTAGCTTAACCTTCAAACATGTCTATTTATGGCACTGGACAGCAGCAAGTGCATGCACTACAAGCATTAGCTATGTTGCTGATTCACAACTGACAAGTCTTCCTAATATCTGAATCAAGATTAGCTTGACATAATAACAGTGTGGTAAAGGGTTGTCTTCTTACCCCCTCTAGTATCGTTTCCTCACTCAACTCTGCACCATAACAATTAAACACACAGAACATGGCAGACATTATGTTTCTTTCTAAGTGTCTTTCGTTGTTATGAATCATGTACATGCCAAAATGATTGGAATAATGTGAGTGTGATGAGTAGGAGGAGTTTGACATTGGGTAAGGTGTGTCCATGTTCAGGTAGTCTCTCGCTACAAAATATAAATTACATAAAACAATTGTCTAGTCTAATACTAAGCCCCCCGCCCGCCTATTCTTGAGTAATCTAGTCTAACATTTATAACTAGAGAGGGCCCCGTCCTCCTATTCTTGAATGATCTAGTCTACTTTATAACAGAGCCCCGCCCTCCTGTGTCTTGAGTGATCTAGTCTAACTTTATAACTAAGCCCCCGCCCTCCTGTTTCTTGAGTGATTTTAGTCTAACATTTATAACTAAGCCCCTAGAGCCATAGGCCCCGCCTCCTATATCTGAAGTGATCTAGTCCTAACATTTATAACTAGAGCCCCCGCCCTCCTGTGTCTTGAGTGATCTAGTCTAACATTATAACTAAGCCCGCCCTCCTATATCTTGAGTATTCTAGTCTACCATATTACGAGAGCCCCGCCCTCCGTGTCCTTGAGTATCTATCAACATTTATACTAGACCCCGCAGCCCCCCGCCCTCCTGTTTCTTGAGGTGATCTAGTCTAAACATTTATAACTAGAGCCCCGCCCTCCTGTGTCTTGAGTGATTTAGTCTAACATTTATAACTAGAGCCCCGCCCTCCTATATCTTGAGTGATCTAGTCTAACATTTATAACTAGAGCCCCGCCCTCCTGTGTCTTGAGTGATCTAGTCTAACATTTATAACTAGAGCCCCGCCCTCCTATATCTTGAGTGATCTAGTCTAACATTTATAACTAGAGCCCCGCCCTCCTGTGTCTTGAGTGATCTAGTCTAACATTTATAACTAGAGCCCCGCCCTCCTGTGTCTTGAGTTGATCTAGTATAATATTTATAACTAGAGCCCCGCCTCCTGTGTCTTGAGTGATCTAGTCTAACATTAATAACTAGAGCCCCGCCCTCCTGTGTCTTGAGTGATCTAGTCTAACATTTATAACTAGAGCCCCGCCCTCCTGTGTCTTGAGTGATCTAGTCTAACATTTATAACTAGAGCCCCGCCCTCCTGTGTCTTGAGTTGATCTAGTATAATATTTATAACTAGAGCCCCGCCTCCTGTGTCTTGAGTGATCTAGTCTAACATTAATAACTAGAGCCCCGCCTCCTGTGTCTTGAGTGATCTAGTCTAACATTTATAACTAGAGCCCCGCCCTCCTATATCTTGAGTGATCTAGTCTAACATTAATAACTAGAGCCCCGCCTCCTGTGTCTTGAGTGATCTAGTCTAACATTAATAACTAGAGCCCCGCCTCCTGTGTCTTGAGTGATCTAGTCTAACTAGAGCCCCGCCTCCTGTGTCTTGAGTGATCTAGTCTAACATTTATAACTAGAGCCCCGCCCTCCTGTGAGTGATCTAGTCTA
>WLWD01003228.1_pt1 | contig 71840 bp, 41 predicted proteins | sample 6712731 | NCBI WGS metagenome assembly WLWD01 (sample SAMN12718690, study PRJNA576275) | sponge metagenome | isolation source: marine sponge | host: Mycale hentscheli | place: New Zealand: South Island, Marlborough, Capsize Point | collected 2014-11-01
CCAAATTGCACTAAACAGAATCCTCTGGTTTATCGATCAGTACCCGTATCACCCTAGAAATTGAATTGTTTACCGTTTTGAATTCTTTTGGGGGTGCAAGGTTTTGTGTGCTGTCAAACGTATGCATGAACTATTGCTGGATCCTGGGAATGAAGGAGTTCGAGAGACTGTAGACAGATATCAACGAGAATGTCAACTCATGGCAGGTCTCCGACATCCTAACATAACACAGTTCCTTGGTCTGTGTTTCCTTGAGGGATCAGACCTACCTCTACTTGTGATGGAGAGACTAGAAATGAGTGTGGACGACCTCCTGGAGTGTTCCCCTAATATTCCACTTGCAGTCAAGATTTCCATTCTTACAGACACAGGCAGCGGTTTAGATTACTTGCATAGTCGAGTACCTCCCATGGTCCACAGAGACCTGACTGCAAGGAACATCCTCCTCACATCGTCTCTGACAGCTAAGATCACTGACATGGGAAACTCTCGCATTGTAACTTTAAAACCAACTCAACTAGCCCAAACACTCTCAAAGAATCCGGGGACAACTGTGTACATGCCACCAGAGGCTCTCAGCAAAAGCCACAGATATGGACCATCTCTAGATGTGAAAGCCACAGATATGGACCATCTCTAGATGTGAAAGCCACAGATATGGACCATCTCTAGATGTGTTCTCATTCGGACATCTTGCCCTCTACATACTGACACAGGTAATACAAACTTGAATATACAACATACACAATTAGTTCAAAGCTGTTAAAATTTCAATTGATTTTCTTGGTACTGTGTGTAAGTGTTCCGTGTTACAACAAATAAAAGTTCACTAATATTGTTAATCTAGTTATTTAATATTAGCATGTGTGCATTACTTAGATAGGTATTTAACATAATCAACTTACTAATTTTTCTAAGCACACTTGTTTTTACTATTTGTCTCCTTGGCTTAGTTAACGCATTCACTGGTATGAGCCCCTATAAGCTCAAGGATGACATAATGTGGGAAAAAATATTTTTTCCCTAAACGATAAACACTAAAGCTTAGCTGCAGCATCCAGAGCACGGTTGATGTATTGTATTACATTTATTTTAGAATAGAAATAGTAACTAAGATAGTTGGGCAAAAATAAACTTGACATTAGTACAAAAAATGGCAATAAATTTGTCTGCAACTGAGGCGGTGGATCTTGTCTGCGACAATGTTTTCGACTGCGAACGTGGGAGTGAAGGGGTAAAGGAAGCTATATAGCTACTGTGGAGGTACTACTGTTGAGAAAAGAGAGTTGGATTTGCTCGCTGAAGCTGTCATTATGTTGCCAGTTGAGGAAACTACTAGTTTTCAACTTGAGAGTTACTAGGTAGCAAACATACCAGCAGCTATGTCGAAGAGGAAATAGAACTTGATATTCTAGGTAAAAGACAAACAGCTATTTATGCTGTATATTTTTGAGAAAAAAGTAAATTTTATTAAACAAACTCCCAGCAATGAGTAATGATTTGACTGAGCTACCTTTGCTTTACATTATTACTGAATTTTATCTGCATGACAGTGAACGGGTTAAACTTTTCCTCCCCATACCCTGTGTTCTCTGATTCATGTGTTCTATTTAATGTAATCATCTTCACCATTAACCAGCTTTGTTCCTCATTCATTTGTATACAATTAGTTGAGTATACACTACTAAATGCTACTGCAGTCCATTACTCAATGCTGCCCAGCTACTTTTATTGCTGAGAGTGATTCTATTTCTGGTCAGAGCAGGTCCTTCATGTTGTACTCCTTACCCTATGCTCTATGTTCGTAGCCCAGACAGTTGTATAATGTTGATATTGAATTTTTGTGATGTTTATTGATAATCATTCTGGATATATAATATAATATTATTGTTGTAATGTTCATTGACTATCATACGAGGCTCAATTCATTTTTAAAAATTATTTAGATATTTCCAGGAGAACTGCTATTGGCTACATGTTCAGATCCTCACAATTCTGGTCGACTGATTGGTCGTACTGAAGTAGAGCGTCGTGAGGTGTACATGGACAACTTGAAGGATCAGTTATTGAAGTCTCATCCTATTCTAGTAGGGATGGTGACTATTTGCCTGCACAATACTCCTCAAACAAGACCTACTGCTGAGCAACTACTGGAGACATTAACACCAGTACAGGATGTAATGGACAACATACATGGAGGGAATCTGGGGAGGACTCTTAACATAGCCAATGTGTTACACATGAAGCAATCAAAAGAAAAGAAAAGAAGAATAAACGAACTCGAGGTAACATCAAAAAAATTTACCAAATAGTATTTTCACTAATTAAATAATTACTTTACTTTGTCCAAATTAAGTTGTCACGGAGTGCATACATGAACACATATCAACCCAGCTTAGCTGTACATATAGCTATAAAAGCTTTAACTTTAATTTTTTGTCGTAAGATGTTGTCAAACTATTCATCGATTATATGTAAGTTATTACTGTGATGGTTGATTATAGAAGAAATCATATAATTGAAACCTGAACTCTTCATTATACTGTCATCAACATCTTAAAGATATCTTTGTCATTATGATCGTGTAATAAATACCGTTCATGCAGAGATTTTTAATCTGTTAGTTTGTTATTACTCTAAAACTTAAGGTTATCATAAACAGTAGCTTCCCAACTCTACAAAGGTATTACTCAAATATTGTTTGCTATGTCAATTTTTTTGCAGTTTTAAATGTTGTGTATTTGTATTGTGTGTTATATTATTAGATTTCTGAAAATAGATTAGAAACAGAAAATAAAGAATTGACTGAAGAAATTACAAAGCTAGAAGGTGACAGAAAGATGCTTGAATCTGCAAATTCACAACTTATTGAAGAGAAACATCAATTTGAGGCAAGTGTCATGCAATCGGAGGCAAGTGTCATGCAATCGGAGGCAAGTGGCATGCAATTGGAGACTAGTGTCATGCTATTGGAGGCAGAAAACAATCAACAGAAAACTGAAATTAATCAATTGAAGGCAGAAAATGATCATCTGAAGAGTCAACTGAAGACTGAGAACAATCGACTAAAGACTGTGAACAATCAACTGAAGACTGAGAACAATCAACTGAGGAGCCAGATAGCAGCTGAAAGAATTCAGTTAGAATATCATTACAAAGAAGAAAAGCTTCATCTAGAATCTCACCATCAAAGAGAGAATCAAATTCTCCAATCTGAAGTGGGACGACTAACAAAGGAACTGGAACATATCACTGCAGTGTCTACTAGCAAGAAATTACTAGTAAGTATTTACATTCATACAAACAGTATTTTATTGATATTAATTGGATGTATAAAATAATGTTTGATAATATTATGGTACAAATAACAATGTAGTTGTCAAACTATAGATGAATAATTTTAACATTAGTTTAGACGATGAATATATATAATAGTGTAATTTGTATCAAAATTGTCAATAACATTTAAACAGTAACCACGGCAATGATATAACTTTTATTTGATGAACACAGTGTGCAAGAAACGTAAACGATATTCTTTACTTAAAATGTTAACAATATAGACATGAGTAATACTATATAAATTTACTACAGATAATGTATTTGTTTATTATTTAGACATTCTCACTACAACTAGACTGGAGGCGTGGTCCTGACATGCCAGTGGCTAAGAGTGGATACATTCATACAGTACAGATAAATGATACAGTGTATGTTGGAGGAGGAGTGACTGACAGGACTGAGGATGACTACATAGTGATGGCCTACAACACACAATCCTGCCAGTGGCACACTCTACCTCCATACAGTACCTGGGGATTTGCTATGACTATGATCAACAACAAACTAGTTGTTGTGGGAGGACGCAATAGAGAGGGTTCTGATAGCAGTGAGCTAGGAGAGTGGCAGCCAGACAGCAACCAGTGGACACACCCCTTCCCTGCTATGTCTATGCCTCGCCGTGTGCATTCAGCTACTTCACAAAAACATTGGCTGGTGGTGGCTGGTGGTTTCCATGGAGTTTTTTTACATGCTAGTGTTGAGGTACTTGATGTATCCAACATGCAGTGGTCCACTGGACCATCTACACCAACACCTTGGATCATGAAGTCTACTACAATAGGCGATACCTGGTACCTCTTGGGGGGAGAGTGCAAGGGTATGAGTTTGTGTCCTGATGTCTATTGTGTATCTCTGGAGGCTCTTGTTTCACACTCCTCATCATACAGTTCCAACTTATGGAACAAATTACCTTCACTCAACTGTACGCTATCCTGTCCACTCAACATTGGAGGATCTCTACTGGCAGTCGGTGGTTGGGACGTGAAGAGTGAGAAGCCAGTGTCCACCATCCAGCACTATGTCTTTGAGACTAATACCTGGGTCAAAGCTGGACAACTACCACATGCAGTAGGTTACTGTACCTGTATCATGACAGCATACAAGGTTCATGTTATGGGAGGATATGATGGGAATAGCAGACTTAAGAAACTGTTTACTTCTACTATTCACTAAAAAAATATCGCTATTTTTATGGAATTGTTTATTACAAGTTAGTTATTATAACTTTAAAATTGGTTTCCATGGTAACTGTTTATATGTTTACTAATAATGATAAAAAGCAAATAATTATATTATAGAATTATTCTAGAAGATGGTTATAATGTATGCAGTGGGTGTAGCTGAGTATCTAATAGTACAATACTCGCTATATATTTTTAAATTTTTTCACAGTTTAAATTTATAGTAGCTAACAATTGTTGTATATATTCACTCCACAACATAGTGTAAGCTAAGCTAAACTAAACTATCTACAAGCTAAGCTATGATTAATTGAAACTTGAACTTGAGAGTAAAGGTATTCAAGGTGAGTTGATATGCATACAAGATTGATAAAATAACAGTGTGGTTTAGTAATATAAGAATTTTATTGTAAATGCTATCTCTCTCCCTCTTGTCCAGGCTAGAAGGCCTGGACAATGCTAGTCATTCAGTTTTTTGGGATATTTTTTCTTACAATAATTAATCACTATACTTGCAGAAATGGAAAACACAACTGTGGGGGAGTATTTATTAGAACAAGTCCACAATCTTCACTTAGAAATATTTCCAGTGCTCCATTTCATGATCTACATACATGCCTGTGAAATGGTAGTATTAAGTAATAAACATAATCAAAACTTATGAAACACCTTATAGAAGAAAAGAAAAAAAAAACTGCCACACATGGTTCATTTCTTTGCTGTGGCTGTTTAAGTCTCATTTGGGTCTTACTTTAGTTGTACACTTTGTAGCTCCATCATATCACTTATGGTACTTTGTTTATGCTTTATGCTTGAAAAATATCCAGATTTCCTGTACTTTTGATGCTTCAGAAATGTAAAGGATAGTTAGTTGTCATCTTTCCTGCACATGTTGTGTACCATCCATGTCATGTTTCTCTGTTTCAATCCTGTGGCTTCAGGACACATAAGTCATGTACTGTATGCTTGCAAATTCATAAATCCTGTGTCACACACAACATGGCAGTCCCACTATTCTATATATGTTCTATAGCTAGCAGGATAACTCAACTTTCTATGCATTTGTCAGTTACTATAGGACAATCCACTTAACTCTACATCTGTATTAATCATTATTGTTGATATAAACTGCACTTGTCCTGTACTACAGGAAACTTCATAAACTCTAGACCTGTACAATCGCTGTGCCTTGAAAGATCATCCCATTGACCTTGAGGGGATGAGGGAGGATGCTTGGCTGTGTTCTTCCACTATATGTCGGCATCTCCACTGTCTGAAGGAACAAGAGAGCTGATATAACCACACAACAAAGCACTGGCGTTTGGTCAAACACCACCACCAATAAAATATAGCACTGAAAGCCTATTTGAATATGTTACAATTCCTATAGAAGTTCTTTGGATGAGAGGAAAAAACAAAACAAAAACAAAAAACAACAACAGCACAAGAACAAAAAAAAAAGGAACAAACAACCACAACAACAAAAACAAAACAAAATACCTCGACAAAAACCACAACATAAGCATAAATAAACCCCCAAAAACAGCTTATTATTAGGGTAATTCAACTAGTTACCCTATAGTGTCTCGCTCACCAAATATGTAAATAACTATATCGCAGACTTATGCAATTATGCTGCGCTATTGTTATATCTGACTGACTGTGCTTTCAGGCAAATGTTTTCTACAATACTTCTTTGTTTGATTTGCTTTTCTCAGTAAATAATAAAATAATCATTATTGCATAATCTGATACCATACAGAACATGAACTCTACAAGCTCTAATTAGTATAATACAGAACTAAGAATCAAGTCTCAGGCAACACCACCTAATAATTGCACAGTTGCTTAGCTCAGCCACACACTTATCAATGTATTGTTGTACTCACTACTACTGCATTCTTGAATGAAAACTACATGGTTTACAAATTATCAATGAATTGTGATTAAGTTAAGATTAAATATTGCACAATTACCTCGAAGTGGTCTATTTTTGCTTCATATTATAGAAAGTCTGTATGCGGTCAATTCGGCTGATGGTGGTTGATTGTGGGTTGAAGGTCCGCTTGGACGAACGCCAATAAAATCATTACCGTGTGGTCGAATTGTTGAAAAGTTTGGTTCATTAGAATTGCTCCACTCTTTCTAATGGTCATTGTACCAGCTTGATATCTTTATCTTTGGTAGAATTGAAGATATAAGGTAATTTAGATACGGTGGTATATATTATACAACTTACGCTAAGCCAACTATGTTCTCCCTAAAATAAAAGGAGAAGTAACTTTGTGGAGGAGTAGAGTGACTTCTGTGTCTCATATGTTAATCCTATGGTACTAAGAAATATTGTTGCTGTACTCAGACTTTGCAGGATACTGACAGAAGAGAGAGGCTGGACATGCTTGAGAAATACCATTGAAACTGTGTGATACAGCTGACACCTTGGACAAATCATGCACATAGCTAGTGTATAAAATGTGGTTTGAGTCCATTATTATGTATGCTTATTATATTTACTGACCTGTGCAATTTGAACTATTAATGTAGCAAAGGAGAAGGCACTTTCTGAAAGTTCCTAGCCTCTGTGGAGCCAGTGAACGAATGGGCTTTTTAATGTGATAGCAAGTACATGAATGTAATATCTTATGACAACCATGGCACATTCTCCTACTGAGCACTACAGAGATTCTTTGGAGGAGGTAGTTTGAACTTCATCATTGTCAGGTTGTTGGGCAAGGCGGTACCCCAGAGATCTTAGAAAGGACAGTGAGCCAGGTCCAACCACACTAGAGGTGGCTACTGGCTGAAAATGGTACAGAGGTGTCAGGTGGAGAAGTACTTCTCTAGTTTCTTAATATCTCTGCTTGGGTGGCCACTATATAGGGCCTGCCGGATTTTCTCAGTTTTGAAGTACAATAACATAGTGGTCATACACTAACCCAGCTGCTTTAATCCAATAATGAAGACCATCCTTTTAACCACATTTCTTATAACAGAAAAAGAAAAAAAAACTCTATTTTAAATTTATGGATATAATGACTGATTATGCTTATTTTATTCTGTTTTATTATTCTTTTAATGCTTGTATTATTCTAGAATTATTCCACAATGCAATTTCGTGTCTAATATTTCAGAAAATGTTAGCATATCTGGCAGCACCTAAAGGTAACAGTTTCAAGCAATTTTGTTTAAATTATCTAGCTAGCTAGCTACCTGGCGAATTAATGTAGTCACAATGCTTGAGAAATACATAGCTAGCTATAGGTCAGTAATTGATAATACCTGGTACTGTGACGCAATTATTTAATAGTTACACCTATCTCCAAACCACAGAGAGCAAACTGACAGCAATTATATTTTTATTCACTTTAAATGTAATTAAAATTATAAACAATTGTTTCAGATTCCAAAGCTCACATTGTACAAGTTAATATTATTTAGAAATATTTCAGTGTTTTGTCCAACAATGGAGATCACATGCCATAGTTGATGTCATTTCACTGCTTTCTCAACTACCTACACTTCAACTTTTATTTTTTTAAGAAGGAAGAGTATTTCTGCATGCTGCTTATCTCATACTAGCTATAAGCGATGGATATTGGAGCTGACAATGTTTTAGTGTGGGATAATCATCAAAAGTAGCACTTTATTAACATACCACACAATTATACACCAGTTAAAGGGTAATAAAAGTTGAATGTTTGTTTTTTAATGATAGAACAAGTACTTAGTATTGCTTGAATTGTTTTAAAGAAAGATATTTTGAGGAAGAAATGAGCACAGGGCAAAGTGTATCCAAAATGGGTTGGTCCATAAAAAATCACTATGTTTCCAAATAATAGTCAAATAAAGCCAATGGTGTCCACATAAACCTTACCCTCAGCTAATGAGCACACTTCTTCAAATCCATGTTTCTTTCTCCAGAAAGTGACACATCTCTCTTTCTCCAAGAGAACAATTTCACGCTCTTCTGAAGATAATACTCCCAGTCCAGCGTCACTAATTTCTCAATGTCTTGAAAGACCTATCTTGCTCCCTGAAAAAAGCCTATGATTTACAACCTTTCTCAACCAACTCTCTCTCTCTCTCCAGAGAGAGACATTTTCCATCCTAAAGCATAATATCCATCTTCATTCAACTCTCTCTCTCCAGAAAGTAACACCTTGCTTCCTCCAAAAGAAGCTGATTTAAAGTCTGATGTAATTGAGGTAGAGCATTATATTCTAAAGACTAAAAAGAGTTGACAGTACCGATTCCTAACTTTAAATTGATTAAAGCTGATGAAGAATTGTAGCTAATATAAGGGTAGTTTCTTCATGTAAGTTGTAATCTCATTAGATCATTTTTAGATTTAGTCTCTTCTATTCTGTTTGGTCTCTTCTAGACTCTTCTAGTCTCTTTAGTCACTTCTATTTTCTTTTGTTTCTTCTAGTCTCTTTAATCTCTTCTAGTCTCTTTAGTCTCTTTAGTTTCATCAGTTTCTTCTTAGTCTCTTCTGTCTCTCTAATTTCTTCTGTTCTCTTTGGTCTCTTCTAGTCTCTTTAGTTTCTTATAGTCTCTTTAGTCTCTTCTAGTCTCTTCAGTCTCTTCTAGTCTCTTTAGTCTCTTTAGTTTCATCAGTTTCTTCTTAGTCTCTTATGTCTCTCTAATTTCTTCTGTTCTCTTTGGTCTCTTCTAGTCTATTTAGTCTCTTCTAGTCTCTTTAGTCTCTTCTAGTCTCTTTAGTCTCTTCTAGTCTCTTTAGTCTCTTCTAGTCTCTTTAGCTATTCTAGTCTCATTAGTCTCTTTTAGTCCCTTTAGTCTCTTTATTATCTTCTTGTCTCTTAGTCTCTTTAGTCTCTTTAGCTATTTTAGTCTCTTTAGCTATTCTAGTCGATTTAGTCTCTTCTAGTCTCTTTAGTCTCTTCTAGTCTCTTTAGTCTCTTTTAGTCTCTTTAGCTATTCTAGTCTTATTAGTCTCTTCTAGTCTCTTTAGTCTCTACTAGTCTCTTTAGCTATTCTAGTCTCATTAGTCTCTTCTAGTCTCTTTAGTCTCTTCTAGTCTCTTTGGCTATTCTAGTCTCGTTAGTCTCTTCTAGTCTCTTTAGTAGTCTGTTCTTGTATCTTGTACTCTCTTGTTGTGCCTTTCTGGAGTATTTAGAATAAAATAGTCGATTTCATTCTCTAGTCCTTTGCAGTCCTATTGTATATTCTATTTTAATAAAATTGTTGCAGTTACTTGTATGCTGTTGTACTATCTTACAGTAATTCTATAGCTAGTGGCTTTATACACATATTAATGTGTATGCGTTTATTCACATGAAACTGGATAGTTTATATCATTTATATATGACATTTCAAATAATAATACTTTGGACGGCAACCGCTATTGAGAGTGGTTGTATAAGGCCCACACTCTCGATCCCACTATAAGAAGAGTAGTTATGATTTTCAAAGTCTAAAGAGACTTAACACTTTTGTTAACTTCAAACTTCTTGCAGAATAACTGGCTGAAGGGTACAGAGAGCGATATATGAGAAAAAAACTGGTACTAATTAATGAGAGAGTTGAATGAGAGGAAATGATTTGTTAGTGAATGAAAGGTGTGACTAAACTGATATTTAGAGGTAGCTAACCTCACACACGGGGAATGTATAGAGTTTATATGAAATGAGGGTCAAATAAATCATTAATATACGCAGTCACACACATACATGCTAGGAGTCCAGCTCTAGTTCACAACAAAGTTCCTGGGTTGCCTTGGCAACAACTCTAGTGAGGGCTGGCCCAAACATATGTTTAATGTTTAGAGCTTCCAAGATACCACTTGAATAACAATTACAATCAACATGTATCACATATCTCTTGAATGCATGCTGGACAATAATAGAATACTGTGTGTAAAAACTTCTATGGGATATTTTATCCTTTCAATAAATTTTACACCAAAAGTCTATTTATGATAATGCAGCTAGAATGAAATAGTCCTTAGCAGGCTGTACTGTGTTTAAAAAAAATAGTGCTTTACTCATGGTCGTTCGTTAGCTAATATTATAGCAAAAATCAAAAATTATTGTGTCAGCCCTAAACAACTGGTGTGATGAATATGTATTGAACAACATTCGTGTCAGTTATTTTTGTTGCCTGGTGTGCATAGTCCTTTCAGCCTATGACCTGTCTATCTCAAACAGTTTCTTGTGCAGTCTTCAGTATCCATCAGGCTCAAATAAATTAGAACTCTTCCCAATGGTTTGAGGTTACCTCTGTTCAATAACTACAAATGCACATTTCTAGAGTAAATATCTACCTCAAACCATTGGAAGGAGTTCTAATTCATTTCAGGTCAGATGAATGCTTGAGACTGGTGGGACCACAGTAAATTGTTAGCTTAGATGACAGGCCAAATGCACATGCACACAGGTAACAATAATGACTGACATGAATGCTATACAATATATGTTTATCAAACCAGTTGCTTAGGGTGACATATTGATTTTTGTTGTTATAACACCCATCCATAGGTGATAGGTAAGTTGATGAAATGAATAAAATATCCTGAAGATTTTTTTTTGCACACAGTACATTATTATTGTCCACTAGGTATTGAATAAATGAAGTGTTTACTTAATCAGTATAATAATGAATATCTAACAGTATTTGTCTACATATGAAAGTCACAAGAAGGCAAAGATATTATGGTACAATTTATAATCCATTGCAATGTGTCATTGATGACTCCACAGCCGAATAACAGATCTGCTCATGTGATATTTAAGAATTATCTTGAAATAGCTATAACAATAATTTAACAATTATTTAAAACATAATAATAAAGATAAAGTAACAAACTACCCAGTTTCATGAACAACAGACTAGAAGAGACTAGAGACTAAAGAGCCTAAAAGAGACTTCAAGGGACTAAAGAGACTAAGGAGACTATAAGAGACTAAAAAGACTAGAAGAGACTGAAGAGACTATAAGAGACTAAAGAGACTATAAGAAAATAAAGAGACTATATGAGACTGAAGAGACTAGAAGAGACTAAAGAGACTATAAGAAACTAAAGAGACAAGAAGAGAAAAAGAGACAAAAGAGACAATAGGACTTAACTAATATTTAAACAATACAACCTCAAAATTTAGAAAACTTATATATTTGCCATAGCTAATGTGACTGCGCTTGTGCATATGGAAGATCCTTGAAAGATATTTTATGAATATGAGATTGAACTTATTTCAATGTCTTTCTCTTATAAGAAGAGAAAGAGGAGAGCTCTAAATATAACATCAGAAACATAAAAGTTTGATGTTCAGAGCATTTGTGCAGACTGCTCAGGCTGTTTTAATACAAAACCTGTGAGCATGCTCACAAATAACTAAGGGTGAGACACCACAATGACGATGCAAAAGAGGGTGAGTGTTCGGGCTCTACGCCCAAACAGAGGAATCAAGCCCGGCCGGCCCGGAAGTAACACCACAGAGTAACTGAAACTGAATATCATGCACAATATATGTTTCATTTGTTTATCTGTATGTATCTGTCTTAGTCATTTGATTTCTAATCTTATGCTTTACCTGTACCTGTCTCTCTCCCCATTCATTTCTAATACATCTGTCATCCCTTTACCCGAATCTTATTTCCTGCCACAGGTAATGAGATTCATCATCAACCACTGAACCCTGATTCACGTCATGCCCTTCATAATGCGCAGCCAATGTGCATTCATGCTCATCGTCTATTCTCTCTCCGATCTCACACCTTTCCCTATTTCATTAAAGTCCATTAACTAAACTGAAAGTGTAGTTAAGTTAATTACCTCGTAGCTTAGCTAAGCCACTCCCACTTAGGTCATTGAGGGATTTAGACTTTTGTTCATGGTCCTTCGAGCCCAGCGACAAGTCAACACCTCTTCGCTGGAAGCTGTCATCTGCCGGAAGTCTGACGACTGAGCCACGCCTCCTTCGCCATTCTCACCTCTGCGCAATCTGCGGGACTCCACTCCATCACTGCGCACTTCAGCTGCTCACACTTAGCTCCTAAGGCGAAGCCCTGCGCAAAATTCGGCACAGCCATTTTCTGCACTGATTAGTCCAGGACGCCCCTTCGTTATAAGGTTTCTCTGATTGTAATTATTTTGTTGTTTCTCTTTTATCTGCTTAGTATCATGTCTGCAACTGCACCCGAGCAAGTTAGGACCACCGTTCACGAACTCGAGGTTCGCCGCGGAAGGCGACGCGGCACCATCACGAAGTTACATCATCGCATTGACAAAGCTCTATCTGAAGGTCCGGAAAGGATCAACCAAGGCACTCTCAAGGATCTGGCCGCACAGCTATCCACGACAATCGACGCGCACACGGCGCTGCAAACACAACTTGATGAACTCTATGACCTGTACGATGACCTCAGGACTCCGCAAAAAGCTGAAGACGACGAGTCGCTACTGGACCTGCATATCACATGGCGCGCCAGGGTCAACGACGTCATAGTCGCCCTGCCGCTGCGCGCAAAAGCTGTTTCAATCCTCAACTCTGCTGACTCCTACCTGTCGGACCCGGTTCCTGACTCTCAGTATTTCCGCTCCCTGGTGGACAAACTGCACCTTCGCCATGTAGAAGTATCTGACGACTGTGCGGGTGTCTTCCAGGCTCTCTCGGATCTGAAGGAAATCTGTGATTCTACTGAGGCCAAGATGGCGGCACTTCTTCGCCTGACGGCTAACGCCTGCAAGGATGCCCCCCCCCCCGCATCTGTACCTGCGCCACCGACTCCTCCGTCGTCGGATCGAGACGCTCTCAAGATTGAACTCCCCTCCTTTGACGGCGATCCCTTTAAATGGGCAAACTTCAGGACTATGTTTTGCCAAACGATCGAGAAGAGGGCCCGAGGTCACACTCGTCTGGAAGTCAAAGGTCTACTCATTAAGGCGGTCAAGCACCCAGAGGGCCTGAAAATACTGCATACCCTGCCTTCCGACGATGTCCCACTATCTGATATGCTCGATAAACTGGAAGCTGTTTTCGGCGCAGCGGACGTGCTCGCGCCACTGATCATCGCCAAAATTCTGTCTATCTCCACCTGCTCTCTCTCTGCGTCGGACGTCGATCGTCTCTACGAGTCGTTGATCCTTCCGTACAACAAGTTCTGTTCGCTGGTTGGCGATTCACTCGGCGATTTCCTGGCAATGATGGTCGCATCGTTCATGAGCGCTGACTGTCGTCGTGAGTGGACTCGCCACCGCCCTCCAGACTCTGCTCCTTCCATGGATAACCTGACGAAGTTCGTTGATGCACAGCGCAAGGAACTGCGGGGCTCCCATCTGCTGTCGCCGCCGTCCCCTTCCGTGTCGTCACCCGTCTTCACGTCATCTACATCTGCTCATCTGCTGTCGCCTTCGGCTCTGCCGCCATCGCGCCCACCGACGCCGAAGAAATCTGCATCCAAGACCACTCCCCCCCGCGGGACCGCTCAGCGATGTCCCGTGTGCGGTGAGTTACATTCCTTGCATAAATGTTCTGTGTTTGTAGGGTACGATCTGGACAAGAGAAACCAGGTCGTCCGAGACAAGCGCCTATGCCTCAACTGCTTTGGTGAGGGGCATGGGTGTAAGTCGTGTCCGAGCCGCTTTGCGTGTCGGACCTGCTCTGGGAAGCATCACTCCTTGCTCCACCGCGACAGGGATGCTACCCCCACGCAAGCGCCATCAATCCCTGCCATGACAGCTGCAACTGTACCACAAAACGCGCCATCCAGCAGACAACCTGCGTCTCTCTACTCGGCCATTGTGGCCTTCGACCGAGGGGGACGGAAGATCCACGCTCGGGCACTGCTGGATGCCGGCGCGGCTATACCCATGATGTCTGAGTCACTAGCTGCAACTCTGAACCTGAAACGTCGTCACGACCCAATACCGGTCACCGGAATTTCCGGAGCCACCACTCGCTGTGAGTTTAGTGTAACATGTGATTTGTACTCTCTTGATCTGATCTGTAGACTCCCCAACCTGACGTACACGCTCATCGAAGCCCTCGAGCCGGTCGCCCGCCCGGCGAACGCTCAGGAGATTCGGAAAATGCCTGAATTGAGCCACTTCAAGCTCGCCGACGAGGAGCTCGGCGGACGCGTTGACCTGGTCCTCGGCATCTCCCAGCTGACTACCCTCACCTCCGGCGCCCCCTTCAGGGTCGGCGAACTCGGGGCATTGCCCACACACCTCGGGCTCTGCCTCTCGTGCCCCCTTGAAGCCGGTGCGCTCCCAGCCGTCAACACGGTCTCCACCACAAACGACACCCCAGCTGATGTAGCACGGCTGTGGGAGCTGGATCGTGTTCCGGAAGCTCCGACGGTGCACCCCGAGGAGCAAGCTGCACTTGATCATTTCGACGCCACTCATCACCGAACTAAAGATGGGAGATACTCTGTGTCTCTCCCGCGGACGGACTCTCCACCGGAACTGGGAGACAGCCGCCCCCAAGCCATATCTCGTTTCCTCGCAAACGAGAAGTCACTGAGGAAACGCGGAAAACTGCAATCATTCTGCGAGGTGATCCAGGAGTACTTCACCTTGGGTCACGCCGAACACGTTCCCACCACTGATCTGAAACTGCCTTGCTACTACATGCCAGTCCACGCGGTTGTCAAGGAGGGCTCGACGACAACCAAGCTCAGGGCCGTCTTCGACGCCTCCGCGCGAACTCCGACTGGTGTTTCGCTCAACGACCAGTTGCTACCGGGTCCCAACCTGTACCCCCCCCTGCCTGATGTTTTGGTCAGGTTCAGATGTCATCCTTCCGCAGTCTCCGCGGACATCAGCAAGATGTTTCGCGGAATCCTGCTGAATGCGGAAGAAAGGGATTGGCATCGGTTCCTGTACCGAGCAGCCGACGGCAGGATCATGGATGCCAGAATGCGACGGCTTACCTTCGGCGTAAAAAGCTCGCCCTTCCTGGCCACCCAGGTCCTGCGACGGCATGCCCAGGATCACCTCCAAGACCATCCTGCGGCAGCTCACGCGGTGTTCCACGAATTTTACGTGGACGACGTACTATCTGGAGCCCGCACTACTGAGGACGCCTTCTCACTGTTCAACGACCTACGCTCCTTCTGCGCCAAGGCCGGACTCGATCTCCGCAAGTGGAGGACCAACAACCCGGACCTTCGGCAGCTGATTCCCGAAGAACTGCTGGAGGACGACCGCAACGCCGCCTTCTCGGATGCCCACAAGGCTCTCGGCGTCCATTGGGATACCGCCTCCGCCTCCCTCTTCGTCGCGACTCCCAACACTCCACCCGAATCTGCAAAGGTAACCAAACGACTGATAGCTGCTCTCACTGCCGGCGTATTCGACGTCCTGGGACTCTTCGCCCCCGTCATCATCTCCGCCCGCATTCTCTTTCAAGACACTTGGAAGAGAGGCCTCACGTGGGACGAAGAAGTCCCAGACGATCTGAAACGTCGCTGGTCTGACTGGATCGAAGATCTGCCACGCATCCACCAGCACCCAGTGCCTCGTTACCTGTTCTCGTCATCTGCTCACGGTTCTCATCTGACATTGCATGGATTCTGCGACGCCTCCACCGTGGCGTACGGTGCTGTTATCTACGCCCGGTCGGAGGGACCTGACAATCGCATCTCCATCACACTCCTCATCGCCAAGGCTTGGGTTCTCCCCACCAAGCCGATCACGGTACCGAAAGCCGAACTCTGCGGCGCCCTGCTGCTGGCCAGACTGCTGAAGCACATTTCCACACTTCTCGACCTGCCTCTCTCTGCTACTCACGCGTGGACCGACAGCGAGATTGTGCTCTTCTGGTTGCCCAAGGCGCCTCCATCTCTGAATCGCTTCGTCGCCAACAGAGTGGTTATGATACAAGACCTTGTACCACCGGACCGCTGGCGCCATGTGGCAACCAAGGACAATCCTGCAGACCTGGCCAGCCGAGGCGTCCGAGCCGTAGAACTGCTGAACTCGGACCTCTGGTGGCAAGGACCTCCGTGGCTGTCGCTCCCGGTAGCCTCCTGGCCACCGCCATTCCGCTCCAAACCTGCCATCTCCATCAATTCTGCCTCCGTCAAACCTGACCACTCCATACCGCCTTCCCTCAAAGCTTTCATTGCTTATCTGTCAAATATGTGTTCTTCTTTTCCCAAACTTGTGCGTGTTATATGTTATGTCTTTAGGTTTCTCTCCAACTGTCGCTGCTCTTCGCTGAAAGTAGCCGGCCCCCTCACCCTCGACGAACTGAATCATTCCAAGATCCTGCTCTTTGCCCTAGCGCAACAGCAGTCCTTCCCTCAACTTCTTCAAGCTCTCAAGACCAAGTCTCCCCTACCTGCAGGACATCCTCTTCGCCACTATCACCTCTCCATGTCGGCCTCAGGGCTAATGCTGGTGTTGAGTCGAGTCCGAAACCCCGATGCTCCCACTGCTCCACAAAAGCTCATACCCCTATCTGTTTCCTCCCCCTTAACCAAGTTGTTTGCTGTATCTGCTCACAGGTCCAACGGCCACCCCGGCACCTCGACACTCGCCGCCATCCTCTCTACCAAGTATCTGATCCTGGGCGTGCGTAACTATCTGAAACAAGTGTCAAGACTCTGCGTTACCTGCCAGAAGGTGCTGGCGCTCCCCCTCACTCACTCCATGGGCATGCTGCCGGCCATTCGGACCACACCTGCTCCACCGTTCCTCCACACTGGCGTGGACTTTGCGGGCCGCCTCACGCTCCGCGTCGGCTACACCAGGAAGCCTGTACATCTCAAGGCTTATGTTGCTGTGTACGTTTGCATGGCTACCAAGGCTGTGCACTTGGAGCTCTGCGAACGGCTCACGACTGAGGACTTCATCGCCTCCCTCCGCCGCTTCTCTGCACGTCGCGGCTGCCCGGCGTCTCTGCACACGGACAACGGCTCCAACTTCATTGGGGCCGCGGAGGAGCTCCGGTCAATCCAAGACCTGATCGGATCGAGGAAGTTCCGGGACGCCCTCGCAGTCCACTGTTCACAAGCTGAGATACAGTGGCACTTCATCCCTCCACGAGCGCCCCACTTCGGGGGACTCTGGGAGGCGGCCGTCAAAGCCATGAAGATGGGCCTCCGAAAGGTCGCCGCGCCCCATCCGCTGACTTGGCCAGAGCTTGAGACACTCCTCACCGAGGTGGAGAGCGTGCTCAACTCACGGCCGATGATGGCGGTGGGGGCCGGTGATCTGGAGGAGGGTAATCTTCTGACCCCAGGGCACTTTCTGGTAGGATGGCCCCTCCGTGCACCTCCGTCAAGGAACCCCCCTAGTGGGAAGCTGTCGTTGCTCCGTCGGTGGGATCTCACACAAAGACTTCAAGCTGACCTCTGGAAGCATTGGCTGGCTGCCTACATCGCCAGCTGCGCAGTCCGAGCAAAATGGCTGCGCCCCGGACGAAACCTGCGAGTCGGACAAGTGGTATTAGTGAAAGACGAATCCCTCCACTCCAGGTCATGGCCTCTCGCACTGATCACGAAGCTCCATCCCGGCGACGATGGCATCTCCCGGGTAGCCACTATCACCTGCCGTGGCAAGGAGTTCCGTCGCCCCGTCGTACGACTGGTTCCTCTCATCACTGACGCTGACGAAGCTGAACATCACCAAGACAACCCCGATCCGGCATCTCCTGCATCTGACGACTCGCCTGCTCTCAACTCAACTGATCTCGACGCACCTGCGACTCCCTCAGCTGCTCCCCCCGGAATATGTTCGGGCTCTACGCCCAAACAGAGGAATCAAGCCCGGCCGGCCCGGAAGTAACACCACAGAGTAACTGAAACTGAATATCATGCACAATATATGTTTCATTTGTTTATCTGTATGTATCTGTCTTAGTCATTTGATTTCTAATCTTATGCTTTACCTGTACCTGTCTCTCTCCCCATTCATTTCTAATACATCTGTCATCCCTTTACCCGAATCTTATTTCCTGCCACAGGTAATGAGATTCATCATCAACCACTGAACCCTGATTCACGTCATGCCCTTCATAATGCGCAGCCAATGTGCATTCATGCTCATCGTCTATTCTCTCTCCGATCTCACACCTTTCCCTATTTCATTAAAGTCCATTAACTAAACTGAAAGTGTAGTTAAGTTAATTACCTCGTAGCTTAGCTAAGCCACTCCCACTTAGGTCATTGAGGGATTTAGACTTTTGTTCAGTGAGAGATAATAGGGGATTTGCATGATGACATCACGTAACATCCTACCACGCCCACCGATGGTATCACTGCACACCGTGTCCCATTGAAAATGTATTAGTTTTGCTGACCGCCTGGTCTATTTTTTGCTGTAGCACCAGCGCCAGGCTGCACAGAGCTTCCAAATTACAGGAATAGCTTTATCAGTGTTTCATCCAGACATTCTTGCAAGGGGGGGCAAAATAGAGTTTTGAAAATGTAAGGGGGGGCAGGCGGCACTGGTCACCATGGGAGTGAAATAGAATTATTGGAAGGCCTATGTCCTACATTAAAAAAACATAATCTTATCTAATGAGGTCTGCATATGTCAGATCCTGACAAGTTAATTCAGCTACTCATTTTCACCTCCACCGTCTAGCAATTTTCAGTCAACTGTGACATTCACTATTTTAGATGCTTTTCACACACTATTCAACTCTGACTCTCACCTCCCCTTAGGTTTATCACACGTTGATTCACACTTACGGTTGCTGGCTGGCTATAAAAAGGCCAGCCCTCAGCTCACCGTAGCAGTTGTTGAGTTTTGATCTATACAGATTCTACAACTTCCAGAACCAGAACTCTAAGCACTCGTAGTCCCTGACAGCTTAAGCTAGTCTCAAATGGATATTCGCTCTTTCTTCTGTGGTGCAAGCTCTTCAAAGTCACCTGGCCACTCAAGTAGCAGTGACACAGAAGATAAAATTGACAGCAATCAATCTGATACTGAGTTTTTGGAGCCAAGTCCTGCCAAGAAAAGATTAATTGTCCATGAGAAGCATGCAAAGGAAAGATTAACTACACATGAGAAAAGCAAGAAAATCACTGCAAGCAGTCGAAAATACAACAAAAAATGGGAAGAGAGCTTCAATTGGCTGATGTTTGATAAAAAATTCCAAGGAGCTTTTTGTAAGGTTTGCAGGAAGAGAGGAATTTCTCTTCAAAGAACAGGAGGAACATGGATCTCAAAACCTTTCACGAACTGGAAGAAGGCAATAGAGAAGATGAAAATTCAGGCAAAGAGTGATATTCACCTCCTATCATGTGAAGCAGAGATGGCTGCAGCTACAGCACTACAAGAAGGGTCAGTCATTCAGCAACTCCAACAAATTAATGATGAGGAAAAGTTGAAGAACAGAATGGCCATTAAAGCTTTAATTCGTTGCACCCATTTTCTAGCTCGTCGCCACATTCCCCACACAACAAATTTTGATGAACTTATTGATCTAATCGTAAGTTGTGGTGCAGAAGATTTAAAGGGGTTCCTTGAAAGAGCTAGATTAAATGCAACCTACACATCTAAAGTTGCTGTTGTTGAATTTGTTGAGGCAGTTGGCTTATGGGCTGAAGAATGTTTACTGAAACGGCTTCGCCAAGCTTCCCATTCAGCATAATGGCAGATGAGTGCACTGATGTGACGACCACAGAAGAGCTTTCAATTTTCTTCCGCTGGGTGAACATGGACGGTCAACCTGTTGAGCACTTCTTGGATATAGTTCCATTGAAAGCTACTGATGCAAAGACTATTTATTCTGCCCTTGTTGAATTCATGAAAGATAAAAACATACAGATTAGCAAGCTGGTGGGTATGGGATTCGATGGAGCAGCTACTTTCTCTGGGAAACACAATGGTGTGCAGAGTCTCCTGAAGAAATTTCACCTCATGCACTTTTCGTACACTGCCATTGCCATTTGCTACAGCTAGCATGCGTTCAAGCAGCTAATGCTACCAGTGGGATAAAACATGTGTACATCACACTCACCACCCTCTGGAAATTTTTCCACTATTCTCCTAAGCGAGCTGAGAGTCTCAAAGCAGTACAGCAGGTGCTTGACTTACCTGAGCTGAAAGTTGTGAAACCATCAGATACTCGCTGGCTGTCCCATGAACGCTGTGTGAAGGCAGTCAAAGCTAGCTACAGTGCAATTGTGACTGCTCTAAACAATATCTATGAGCAGACACATGCACCTGAAGCTCTAGGTATCATTAAAGCCTTATGTAGGCCCTCAACTTTAGTGGCCATATACCTCCTTGATTATGTTCTGCCACAAGTGGCGAAGTTGAGCAGAGCTCTCCAGACTGAGAGAATAGACTTGACAGCTATCACCCCTCTTGTTGATGCCACTCTCAATACACTTGATGATGCCATGTTACCAGGGTATTAGAACTGATGGATGCAAAGAATGAGATCGAAGAAGTCACTGACATCACGTTAACCACGGAAAGCATTGCTACATTCCAAGGACAAGTGGCTGAACCGTTTATCAGGATGCTGAAGGCAAACATATCCAGCAGATTTATTTCACAAGATATTGTCTCCTCATTTGGCATCTTTGATCCGAAGAAAGTGCCAGCTGCTGACTCTTCTGACTTCCATACATATGGTGAGGACTTAATAGATGTACTATTAGCTCACTATGGTGCAGAGCTGCCTGCTAAGACAGCTGGTGGAGATGAATACACCAAAGAAGCTCTTATTTCCCGCGAAACCCGAGAGGAGTGGAAAACATTTCGAAGCTACTTATCGAAGAAGCCGAAAGGTAACCTGCACTTGCAGGTGAAAGAGCTCACCACAAGTGATATGCTTAGTGAAATTTTTCCAAACATTAGCACCCTGGCAAACATATGTCTATCTATCCCTGTCAGCACTGCTTCAGTGGAAAGGAGCTTCTCCAAAATGAAACTAATTAAACCACGAATTCGAAATCGAATTGGGCAATCACAATTATCCTATTTGATGAAAATAGCCATGGAGACACCCGAGACGCTCTCATCTACACAATTAAATGACATTATTACAGTATGGAACAAAAAACCTAGACAAATTGCTGTGTGAATATTGTTTATTATTAATTTGGTTTACATTTTTCTCTTAATAAATATCGGTTCTTTCAAAAGGGTGGGGGGCACTTAGAATCCAAGGGGGGCATTTAGAACCCAAGGGGGGGCAAATGCCCCCTTTCGCCCCCCCCTAAATGAAACCCTGGCTTTATTATGAAATTTACTAACTGCTGATAGCAAAAGTTTAGGATTTTCAGCCCTGGCTATTGGAATTCCTGGGAGTGAAATTTGGTGATGGTTATCTAACCACCCTACTTCTTCTTGGAACTCACCTTGAAAACTGATACTGGCTGGTTTTTCTCAGAATTCTATAGCCTGGGGGTGGCCTGCTTCTTAGAAGCTGATTGTGGTGAAGATACTAATTTCTCTGGAGGGATTGGTGAGTCTTACAAGAGAAGTTAGAAAAAGAGATTGCTTTGTTCCTGAATGCTAAGATAACAGAAGAAAGAACAACATGGTGATCATGCATTTCATAACTTTCCTAAGGATAAACTGATAAGAAAGAAATGATTAATTTCTAAAAAGATAGGATTTGTATCATCAGCTGTTTTGCTCCTCAATGTGGAAGAACTCTTGAATATCTTTGTGGAGGATATTGTAACAAAAAGCATTGCTACAGGGACGGCAGTGGAGAATTGGCAAGCCTACAATTAATATTGCCTCTTATTACTGATCAAGTTTACTTTATTTAGATTGAGATGTTTTTATGTTTATTTTAATTATCTTTCTCCCCTTAGTTCAATATGTATTCATTTTCTTTGATTGTTTAGTTACAGTTTAACCACAGTGTAAAACATGAAAGCAATAGTTCTGCAGGACATTAATGTCCGTGCATTAACTACCTAAAATAACCCACCTACTGTGGAGTTAAGTAATGCCATTAGCTAGCTACCTGTTGAAGAGGTAAAAAAAATGGTGAAGGGACATATAAATTCTAGTTAAAAACTAGCAAACAGGACATTATTACTGATACAGTCCATAGATACACAACAGTCCCACACGCTTTGTGAGAAAATTTATTACTGCGGGTGATAATGATGATGATAATCATAATAAAATACTATGAAGTGAATCAAATTGGTGGACCAATAATTGAGTGCACTAAGAGAAAAACCTGTTAATGCTAATTCAATGTCCAAACTTCTGATAGCTAGTAATGGAGTTAGCAAAATTGTGGTAAATATTTTTTCTTGTTTTTCGTTTATACCTTGATTCTCAAAGACAACTATCTGGATCTATTATAATTTAGGAAGTATGTCTTAGACCTCTTTACTTTGTCACAAGTCACAGTATCGCGAGGCTGTTGTTTAGCTACATACCATTTTGCTCACCTTTCTTTTAAGTTGCCAATATTTGCTAGCAAATACATACCTTTTATCTATCTCAACTTCACAACATGAAGCTGACTAAGAGTAAGATGTTCAACTATAGCTACTTGCTTTTATAAATGGTATTTCTGCCAGAGTCTGAGTCTGTCAGACAGGTGGTTGCATTTATGTCTCCTGACTAGTTTATGGAGATGATAACTTCACCACAATCAGGTTACTTCTAAGAAAATCCACAGCACAATAGGCAGGCCACGCCACCACCAGGCTATAGAATTCTGAGAAAAACCAGCCAGTCTCAGTTTTCAAGGCGAGTTCCAAGAAGAAGTAGGGTGGTTAGATAACCATCACCAAATTTCACTCCCAGGAATTCCAATAGCCAGGGCTGAAAATCCTAAACTTTTGCTATCAGCAGTTAGTAAATTTCATAATAAAGCTATTCCTGTAATTTGGAAGCTCTGTGCAGCCTGGCGCTGGTGCTACAGCAAAAAATAGACTAAGCGGTCAGCAAAACTAATACATTTTCAATGGGACACGGTGTGCAGTGATACCATCGGTGGGCGTGGTAGGATGTTACGTGATGTCATCATGCAAATCCCCTATTGGAGTGCATGAATGGGTGACATGGGAATGTGTAATGTTCTGTAAACTAATAATAATGTGGTGTTTCACCACACAATGCACTAAATTAAGTGAAACTATGATAATGATTGTTATGTTGTTTATATTTTTGTTGTCATTGTTTTTGCTCTTGCTAACTGAATTTTAAATTAAAAGTTCAATATTTGTGGTATTGACAAATTTGATGTATCTGAAATCTGGACTTAACTAATATTTAAACAATACAACCTCAAAATCCAGAAAACTTATATATTTGTTGCTGAGTAAATGTTTTTAAAAATTTTCAATGGGTTTGTGCTTGCATAATCCTGCTTCTTGCCTGAGGAGCTGGTGACATAATACTAATGAATTGATTTGACAGCTAGATACTTGTAATAGCTTGAAGAAAGACATTCACTTCTTAGGATATGATGAGCAAGTAGTCAAGATGGTCTCCATGTTGAAGTGGAGAAGCAGATGGGAACAGTTAATTAATGAATATCCAGTGTATTCTCTTGTCCATCACACATGTCAATAAATACTTCCATAACTATACAGAAATCAATTCATTAATGGGAACAAACTTGAATGACAATTCAGCAAAATAAGCAGAAGAGTTCCAACCATTATATAAAAACATCTAACATGATTGCACCATGCATAGCTATGCTTGTAGACAAGGTGAAACAACTGTTGTTTAAAAAAAGCAATTTATGATGCATGCCTGGGCAAATTAGATGGCGTTTGGCAAGAGTTTAAATTTTCATGCAGCAAATGTAAGATGTCACATTGATTGTTAGGCTTTTTTTTTAGGCAAAAAAAATAAAAAATAAAAGCAATTCAGGCAGATATGCTTCAAGAATCTTGCTTTTGATGCAATTGTTAGCTAGAATAGAGTCGATGTAAATAATTCAGTATAGCTATATTTATTGGACAGCGTTATGTTTATTATTTTTATAGCATTAGCTATAGATAGATCAAATAAAACTGAAAGGTCTTTACTAGTGAAACTTATAGTGAGGCAATATTTTATATTTCCTCAAGTACAAACTTTTCAATGTAATGAAGCAGAATTTTTAAACTTTTTTAAACTCCAAGCACACTCACATTCAAATACTATGGTTAAAAAAACCATCATCATGAATTCTTTCAAATTGCTGACTGTCTGAGTTTCAGGTCAGCGGGGATACTTAACTGGCATAGACGTTCCTTACCTTAACATTGGGGGCGTGGGGAAGGAAAGGGTCTGCCGACCATACCAAATTTGTTCTGCCGCACACCAAATTATCGGGATTGGCCCGTCTCAACCCGAAGCGACTAAGGAGAGTAAGTTAGCGTAGGTAAAAAACATGGTCACTCGAGGTAAGTAGTGGATAGGCGTGGTCATGGTAAGTGGTCGATTTGCTGCGACGATATGGCTCGCGTTGTGGGATTGAGCTGCACTGAAATATGTTAGGTTTTCCTCCTGGTATTACAAGTTAGTGGAGAGGCATTTGCCAGCTTGGGAAGTCTTCACTAATTGCCAGATTTGGGGAAGAAGGTAGCTAGATTAGCTGCAAGCTATAACTAATAGCAAGTTTAAAATATATGTAAATGAGTGCTTTTCCTGTGATAGTATGAAGGCAATATAATATGCTTGAAATGTGAAGTAATGGTGAAGCAGACATGTCAATATATGATGTTAAACCTGCTCGTCTACATAATTGTAATTTTTAAATAATAATAGTGACATGGATAGTTTGCCAAAACAACCTTAAAAACAGGAGTATCTGCAGGCTACTTCACATGATAGGATTTGTATTCATTGCATAAAAAATATAACTGTTTTGAGATAAATGAATTTTGTTTTAATCTAACCTTCATATTAACAATTGGTGATTTTTCATGACAATGTGTGTGACATTAATTCCTTTTGATATGTATTATTGGAGAGAACGTCACAAGAAGTTTTCTGTAAGTGTGCTAAGTTACTGGAAACTGAGATGACAAAACTAATCAATGTCTTCGTGCCACCTGTGCTGCTAAAGAACTTTTCTTGGCTGGAGGATTCAAGAAAATTACCCAGGAACAGGCAAGCCAACACTCTATTGAAGCTCAGAGATACTAACAACACCAAACCTTGGCAAATATACTAACTCACTAGTAAACAACAACACCAAGCTGTGGCAGACATTCTTGGTTCTAACCAAGAAACAAAATTCCAAAATAAATTGCAACATGTCAACACATCCATAATAAAACAAGACTATATGCCATCAATGAATATTAAAGACTGTCATGCAAATATCACTATAACGACAAAGGAGTCTCTGATAGTCTAAATTCCTGTACGTGTTAGCCACTCTTGCACAGCTAGGCTTAGCAAGCATGGCTAAGGGAAAGAGAGACAGCAAAGCAGACTGTACTCTGTTGGAAAATCGTCTTTACTTGCGCTAAAGATCTGATCACCTCACCAGCAACTCATTCAAATAGTCATAGCCATCTCGCTAGCCATACCCGGTCTGGATGACCACTTCCACATTCCTGATCCTTCGATGTCGGCTCTTCCTATTATTGTGAAGCAGAATTCACCACGTATCGGATTGTTCACCCGCTAACAGGGAACGTGAGCTGGGTTTAGACCGTCGTGAGACAGGTTAGTTTTACCCTACTGATGCCTCTGTAGAACAAATTTTGTACGGCTATGTCCCCAGACCCTTTCCTTCCCCGCGCCCCCAATAATAGAAAGAAAAGGGTTTGGCTACGCCAGATAAAGCGTAACCATGACTACCAGTCGGTACCACCCCACTACAGTGTTTTTGTAGGCGTTGCACGATCTTTGGTTGTGGGCAGTGAAAATAATTTTGAGGAGATCTGACGCAGACGTGTTTACCAGAGAATTCACCAGTATTAACCATGGCTAGAAGACCTGGCTGGTCAAGATCCTTTAGAAGAGATTCTAAGTTACAACAGTATTTCTTAAACCAGGTGCTACCTACAGGGAAGACACTTGGAACAGGTTCATATGGCTCAGTGTTAGAAGTAAGTGACTGTTCTAACTTAGCGGCTAAAGGAAAGCTTGGAATACTATGTCCGTAGCTAAAAGTTTGCATGGATTTTGAAATGCTTGAAAAAGCCACACCCACTTTTGTTTCCTACGTTTATTATTCTATATTAACTGTACTAAAGCTAATAATCTGTTCTGTGTCTACAATTTCAATACTATAGGTTCATTGAACACAGTTGATATCAAGTGAAAAGCGGTTAACTGATAGTGATATATCAGCCTCGTGTAGCAAGGCTTTCAATGACCACTATGATGAGGAGCTGTATACAAGCAGTGCACCCTTAATAGGCCTTTCATGTTATAAGTTATTTAATAAGTGCATTATGTTAAACTTTATACAGAATAGATGTAACTTTAGCTATATTCGTGCTGTTATATTATGAGAGCTTAGCTTTGTGACCAGTGAACTGAATAGTTTAGCATTGCCAACCCTTTTCCTTCCCTAAATTGGTGGGCAGGGAGGAAGGAAAGGGTCTAGTATCAACGACTTGTGCTGGCACCAAAATAGTGGCGCTCTATTCTATTGCAGAACCGTTAATTAAGCACATTCTTCGATCAAATATTTAATACGCCCCAGTCTATTCCGCATTGTTAGCTATGGAAGATTAAGTGAGATGAAGAGTGTGTTTAGAGAGTTACAGTTTCTTGGTGAAGCCAGCGCAGATGAAAGTGAAGGGTATTTTAAAATAATTTTTTGTGGCCCTACCGACAGAGTATGGATAGAGTGCTTGCTTCCAGAGTTTTCCACTTATATACGACCAACTCCTACCCAAGTGTGAACCAACCACTATTGTTATTGTTGTTCTACTCATTTTATTGTGAAAGATGAAGAAAGATTATGAACATTTTTGTTGACAATTTTTCTTAATAGCTACAAAATGTTTTATTCTCGCTTGAGTTTAGCCGAAGCATTAATGGTGATATAATAAACCTGTGTTGTCATTTGCACATGTCATTGATATTAGAACTACCAGGCCCTTTCATTCCTTCCCACCCACCAATTTAGGGACGGAAAATTTGTTTCACTAATACAAGAATAGCAAACAATTCCATTGCAGTTTCGGTCTTAATTGATCAGCTATCAATATTCGTGAAGCCCCCTTGGCTACAGGTATGATTAGGTCTCAGTGTAATGTTTTGAAGCTCATGCGTCAATGGTATCAAGTACTCAATAGAAGTTTAATCACTGTAGTTTATACACTATATCAATTAATTCTTTTAATACTGGACCAGAGCCTTGTTTAATTTGTGACCGGTTTTGGGAAAATCGGCCTAAACGCGGCAAACAATTTTTTTCAGTATCCCCGGGTAAAGCCTTATGGGTCGATTTTTTTGAAAAAATTTTTTATGGCAGAAATGGATAGACACCAGTTAGCTCTAGCTTATGACGCAGTTGTAAGCTCTGGCGTGCTCTAGAACTCACACTAGGAAGCTAGAAACACTAGCCGGTTGGACTCGTGTACGGAGAGTTGCTAAGAAATTATTGGCGGGCTTTTCACTAACAGCCGGGAAAAAACTGTAGCTAACTAATTCACTTACTATTCTACATAATTCAAGTACTCACGCAATTCTCGTCATCATAGTTTCTTAAGGAGCCCTGCATTAAGCCTTTTAGACTTCTTTCAATCCGCCTGTAACCGGTTTATTCCATAGTGTCCCGGAGACACGCAGTAATAGTATACGGACACAAGGCACGCCCCCTTACCTTAGCAACGCCTTTACCCGGCGTTTTTCGAAATCAGCAATAATAAGTTTAGCAAAAATATTGAAGTGTTGTAGTGCGTAGGGCGAAGACGGCTTGTGCTACAGTTTCCAAATTAGGAGGACGGCATCCCAAGGCCCCGTGCAGCCTACTGGTACAATAAATTAGAAAACTTTAGATGCCGCGTTTAGGCCGATTTTCCTAAAACCGGTCACATTTATTAAACTGATATTGGCATTTCAGGTAAAATATAGCAAGGTTATCTGTGCTGCTAAGCGTATGCATGAATTATTACTGGATCCTGGGAATGAAGGAGTTCAAGAGACTGTAGACAGATATCAACGAGAATGTCAACTCATGGCAGGTCTCCGACATCCTAACATAACACTGTTCCTTGGTCTGTGTTTCCTTGAGGGATCAGAGCTACCTCTACTTGTGATGGAGAGACTAGAAATGAGTGTGGACGACCTCCTGGAGTGTTCCCCTAATATTCCACTTGCAGTCAAGATTTCCATTCTTACAGACACAGGCAGCGGTTTAGTTTACTTACATAGTCAAGGACCTCCCATTATCCACAGAGACCTGACTGCAAGGAACATCCTCCTCACATCGTCTCTGACAGCTAAGATCACTGACATGGGAAACTCTCGCATGGTAACTTTAAAACCAACTCAACTAGCCCAAACACTCTCGAAGAATCCGGGGACCACTGTGTACATGCCACCGGAGGCTCTCAGCGAGAACCACAGATATGGTCCATCTCTAGATGTGTTCTCATTCGGACATCTTGCCCTCTACATACTGACACAGGTAAAACAAACTTGAATATACAACATACACTATTAGTGCAAAGCTGTTAAAAATTCAATTAATTATTTTATTAGTACTGTGTGTAAGTGTTCCATGTTACAACAAATAAAAGTTCACTGATATTATTAATCTAGTTATTTAGTATTAGCATGTGTGCATTACTTAGATAGGTATTTAACATAATCAACATTATTAATTTTTCTAAGCACACTTGTTTTTACTATTTGTCTCCTTGGCTTAGTTAACCCATTCACCAGTACGAGCCCCTATAGGCTGAAGGATGATGTAATGTTGGAAAAAAATTTTTTTTCCCTAAACGATAAACGTTAAAGCTTGGCTGCAGCATCCAGAGCTAATGTGTTATTGTATTACATGTATTTTTAGAATTGAAATAGCTACTACGTAACTAAGATAGTTGAGCTAAAAATAAACTTGACATTAGTTAAAAAAAATGGCAATAAATTTGTCTGCAACTGAGGCGGTGGATCTTGTCTGCGACAACGTTTTGAACTGCAAATGTGAGAGTGAAGGGGTACAGGAACTATATAGCTACCGTGAAGGTACTACTGTTGAGGAGAAAGAGTTGGACTTGCTCGCTGAAGCTGTTATTTTGTTTACCGTTTAGGAAACTACTAGTTTTCAACTTGAGAGCTTAGAGCACTGTAGGTAGTAAACATACCAGCAGCTATGTTGAATAGGAAATGGAACTTGTTATTCTTGGTAAGACAAACAGCTATTCATGCTGTATATTTGAGGAAAAAGTAAGAATAGTTTTCCCGGCAACATGGCGGTAAGTAGCTATCCCAGGTATATGGAGCTAATTTGGTAACAGCTGTAAACCTTATTTTTTTCAACTCCCAGGAATGAGTAATAATTTGACTGAGTTACCTTTGTTCCTTGAATTACTTTGAACTTCTTTATTCTTTCAAAGGTGGTGTCTTTACTTCTGCAAGGTCAGAATATTGAGATGATGGTAATACTGATTATGTTGAAAGCAAAAAAGGTTGACAAAGAAAGATGAGGAGTATGAGTAAGAAAATTTCTAGAGTGTGGAGTAAGTGTGTACAGAGGACTGGAATTGTTAGCAAAGTATTCTTTATTCTTGATGTTATTTTGCCCAGCTAATAGTCATCCCTCCCCTGGTGTCGTCAGTGAGCAGCAGCATTGCTGGCTGAGATAACTGTCTATTATAACAGTAAAAATATCTAATCATGCACAAGGAATTGCTAATATTGCACTGGAACGCATACAAATCACATTGTTATGATATTGTTACATTGTGGTCACAATAACCACTTTGTGGCTTGTTGCTAGGTAACCAAATTTGACCAAAAATGTTGAACAAAACATGTACTTTCACGTAATACATTGTAGCTAGGTACTTTTTTGAATTCCTGATTTTATATTTATTTTTAAACATTATTCATGTAGAGGAAATAAAATTACTGAATTTTATCTGCCATGTGAGAGGGTTAAACTCTTCCTCCCCATACCCAGTGTTCTCGGATTCATGTGTTTTATTAATGTAACCATCTTCACCATTTACCAGCTTTGTTCCTCATTCACTTGTATACAATTAGTTGAGTATACACTACTAAATGCTACTGCAGTCCACTACCCAATGCAGCCTGGCCCACTTTTACTGCTGAGAGTGATTCTATTACTGGTCAGAGCAGGTCCTTCATGTTGTACTCCCTACTCTATGCTCTATGTTCGTAGCTCGGACAGTTGCACCATTATCCGAATAGTTTTTGAACTGAGCATAAGAATAATCTTGATCATGAACTTAACATGATAATAATTATTATATTGAACTTTTGTGATGCTTATTGATCATGACTCAAGATATATATTGTTGTAATGTTTATTGACAATCATACGAGACTCAATTCATTTTTAATAATTGTTTAGATATTTCCAGGAGAGCTGCTGTTGGCTACACGTTCAGATCCTCACAATCCTGGTCGACTTATTGGTCGTTCTGAAGTAGAGCGTCGTGAGGTGTACATTGACAACTTGAAGGATCAGTTATTGAAGTCTCATCCTGTTCTAGTAGAGATGGTGACTAATTGCCTGCACAATACTCCTCAAACAAGACCTACTGCTGAGCAACTACTGGAGACATTAACAGCAGTACAGGATGCAATGGAGGACATACATGGAGGGAATCTGGGGAGGACTCTCAACATAGCCAATGTGTTGCACATGAAAGAAACAAAGGAAAAGAATAAAAGAATAAAAGAACTCGAGGTAACTTCAATATGTAAACATCAATCATTTGTTAAATCTACCAAATAGTAATTACAATAACTACATTCTTTACTTAGTCCAAGTTAAGTTGTCTCAGAGTACATACTTAAACACGCAACCCAGCTTAGCTATATATAAAAGCTTTAACACTTTTTTTTGTCGTAATATGTGGTCAAACTATTCACCTATTGTACGTGAGTTATTACTGTGCTGGTTGATTATAGATGAAATCGTACTATAGAAACCTGAACTCTTCATTAGTGTCATCAACATTTTAAAGATAGCTTTGTCATTATGATCGTGTAATATACCGTTCACGCAGAGAATTTTTAATTGGTTAGTTTATAAGTATATAGTTCTAAAACTTAAGGTAATCATAAACAGTACCTTCCCAATTCTAAAAAGGTATTATTCAAATATTGTTTGCTTTGTCAATTTTTTTGCAATACTATATATTATTTATATATTATCAGTTTAAATGTTGTGTATTTGTATTGTGTTATATTATTAGATTTCTGAAAATAGACTAGAAACAGAAAATAAAGAATTGACTGAAGAAATTACCAAACTAGAAAGTGGCAGAAAGATGCTTGAATCTGCAAATACGCAACTCATTGAAGAGAAACATCAATTGGAGACAAGTGGCATACAAGTACAGGCAGAAAATGATCAACAAAAGACTGAGAACAATCGACTGAAGACTGAGAACAATCAACTGAGGAGCCAGATAGCAGCTGAAAGAATTCAGTTAGAATCTCACAAAGAAGAAAAGCTTCATCTAGAATCTTGCCATCAAAGAGAAAAACAAATTCTCCAATCTGAAGTGGAGCGACTAACAAAGGAACTGGAGCATATCATCACAGTATCTATCAGCAAGAAATCATTAGTAAGTATTTTGCATTCATGCAAACAGTACTTTATCAAAATTAATTGGGTGTATATAAATAAACCAGTCATTCTCTGCTGAAATAATTCTAGTAAAAGCAAATTTTCTTCTTTTAACAGCCAATAAATTGTTAATTATAACCTAATTCGACGTTTAGACTTCTTGCCGAAGTCCTCTTCAGGGTTCAACTGAGGTTGCACTCTCCATTGTGATATAATAACACAATGTAAACGGCAATATTTCTGGAGGGTACATCCTGAAGGGTGATTTACATGCAGCATGGACAGCCAGCATCTTGGAAGCTCTAAACCTATGCTTCTGTTAAACTTGTTATTGTCAGGTGTCATCTGTATGTGTAAAGCTTCCTTAATCTTCAACTCACAATTCCTACTGGCTCTGTCTACAACTTTTACCTCTTCCCATTTAATGGGGTGATGCTGCTGATGTTTGTTTGTTTTTTGCTTGAGCAGAGCGTGAAAGAACATCATGATGAGAAGGTCTCAGCCATTGCTGAACATGCTTGGTCAATGAAGCTCTACACATACAGAAGACACCTGACAACAAGAAGTTTATCAGACACATAGGTTTAGAGCTTCCAGGATGCTGGCTGTCCATGCTGCATGTAAATCACCCTCCAAAATACAATAAACGGTAATTATACCCTCCAGAAACCTTGCCGCTTACATTGTGTTATTATATCACCACGGAGAGTTCAACCTCAGTAGACCCCTGAAGAGGACTTTGGCAAGAAGTCGAAACGTCGGGTTAAGCTATATCTAACAATTTATTGGCAGTTAAAAAGAGAGAAATTTGCTATTATATAAATTATGTTTAAAAATAGTGGGACGAATAACAATGTAGTCATCAATCTATAGATGAATAATTTTAACATCATAATACTTGGAGTAGATGTATATATATAATTAATTATTTATAGTGTAATTTGTATCAAAACTGTCAATAGCATGTAAACAGTAACCACGGCAACAATAAAACTTTATTTACGGAACATGGTGTGCAATTAACATAAACAATATTCTTTACTTAAAATGTTAACAATATAGACATGAGTAATAGTTTATAAATTTACTACAGATAATGTATTTGTTTATTATTTAGACATTCCCACTAGAATTAGACTGGAGGCGTGGTTCTGACATGCCAGTGGCTATGAGTGGATACATCCAATCAGTAGAGATAAATGATACAGTGTATGTTGGAGGAGGAGGGATTGGCAGACGTGAGGATGCCTACATAGTGATGGCCTACAACACAAAGTCCTGCCAGTGGCACACTCTACCTCCATACAGTACCAGGTTCTTTGCTATGACTACCATCAACAACAAACTAGTTGTGGTGGGAGGAAGAAATAGAGATGATTCTGAGAGCAGTGAGCTAGGAGAGTGGCAGCCTGACAGCAACCAGTGGACACACCCCTTCCCTCCTATGTCTACACCTCGCTGTGTGCCTTCAGCTACTTCATATAAACATTGGCTTTTGGTGGCTGGTGGTTACCATGGAGTTCGTTTACAAGCTAGTGTTGAGGTACTTGATGTATCCAACATGCAGTGGTCCACTGGACCATCTACACCAACACCATGGAGGAACATGAAGTCTACTACAATAGGAGATACCTGGTACCTCATGGGGGGATGGTATGTGGGTGTCAGTTTGTGTCTTGATGTCTATAGTGTATCTCTGGAGGCTCTTGTTTCGCACTCCTCATCAGACAGTTCCAACATATGGAACAAACTACGTTCACTCAACTGTGCACTATCCTATCCACTCAACATTGGAGGATCTCTACTGGCAGTTGGTGGTAAGTACATGAAGAGTAGGAACCCAGTGTCCACCATCCAGCGCTATGTCCCTGAGACTAATACCTGGGTCCAGGCTGGACAACTACCACATGCAGTATATAACTGTACCTGTATCATGACATCAGACGAGGCCCATGTTATGGGAGGATATGATGGGAATAGCAAACTTAACAAACTGTTCACTTCTACTATTCACTAATTATCTTTGTTTTTATGGAATTGTTTAGTACCAGTTAGCTATTATAATTTTATAAATGTTTTCATTGGTTACTGTTTATATGTCTTCTAAAAAAATAAAAGCAAATAATTATATTATAGAGTTATTGTAGAAGTTGGTTATAACATACCGATTTGGTGTAACTGAGTAGCTACACTCTAGATATATAGCTACATTTTTTAATTTCTCACAGTTAAATTATAGTACTAATTGTTGTATATATTCACTCCACAACATGCAGTTTTTACTATGTATTACTTTGAATGCACTTGTGTGGTTCCCTGTCATGTGAGAAGTCAATTAGTGTTGGGACATAATCCCTAACCTGCTTCCTAGGTCACTGGTGCTCACACAGAGGGTAAGGTATCAAACTCAGAAGAGGCTCAACTGCCAGCTCTCAGAGAGCTTGTCATGTGCAGGGCTAATTAAAGATACGGAAATTGGACTGAGTAGGTGTTGTATGGTAATATATGACTTTAATGTCATCTCTCTCTCTCTCTCTTGGTCTGGCTAGGAGGCCTGGACAATGATAGTTCTTTGCTTTGCTTTGCTTTTTTAAGGGGGTGGGGAGGGGAGAATATTAGCTATTTCTTACAATATCACCATAGCTCTATTTATTTGCAGAATTTGAAAACAGTACAACTGTGGTGTGTATTGATTACAAGTCCATAATCTTCACTTAGAAATATTTCCGGTGCTCTATTTCATGATCTACATACATGCCTGTGAAATGGTAGCATTTATAAGTAATAAACACAATCAAAACATGTGAATCACCCTTAATAGAAGAAAAGGAAAAGAAAAACAGCCACACATGATGTATGTCTTAATTTGGTTGTTACACTTTGTAGCTCCATCTATCACATGGAACTCTGTTTATGCTTTATACTTGAAAATATCGAGATTTGCATACTTTTGATGCTTCAGGAAATGTATAGGATAGATAGTTGTCATCTTTCCTGCACATGTTGTATAGACCTGTAAAATCACTATGCCTTGAAGGACCATCCCAATGACCTTGAGGGGGATGAGGAAGGCGTGCTTGGCTGTGTTCTTCCACTACATATGTCGTCATCTCTACTGTGTCTGAGTGGTAAGATGGCTGGTGTAACCACAACAAAGCACTTGCCTTTGGTCAAACACCACCGCCACAATAAAAATAGAGCACTGAAAGCCTATTTGAATATGTAACAATTCCTATAGAAGTTCCTAGGAGATGAGGACAAACAACAACAACAATGTTAAACCTGACTGACTGTTCTGTCAGGCAAGTGTTGTCTAAAATCTTTGTTTGATTTGCTCTTCTCAGTAAATAATAAAATAATCATAATTGCATAATCTGATACCATCCGGAACAGGAACTCTACAAACTCTAATTAGTTTAATACAGAACTAAGAATCAAGTCTGAGGTCACAGACAAGACCACTCAATTGCACCAGAGCTTAGCTCAGCCACACACTTATCAATGTATTGTTGTACCCATGATAGGTGGTTACCATGGTATGTGTTGTGCACAGGCTAAGAATTTCCTATGCTTTAAATAGAGTAGTACTTAACTGATGCCAGTGCCAATTGCATGAACACAAACAGCTGCCAAATAAGGACCACCATCAGTGACTCTTATGACCATTTCTTGTCTAATAATGCTTGCCAAACCAACAAATACAGCTGATGTTTACTTAGAAAGTCATGCTTGTGGATATATTGTGTAATGATACTATTGCATCACACTACAAAAATAATAATAATAATAATAATAATAATAATAATAATAATAATAATAATAATAAAAAAATTAAATGTAAAATAAAAAATTAATAACAATAATAAATAAAATCGAAATCATAATTATAATAAATAATTTCATGATTGTACTGAAGATGTATTATATTTCAACATTGATAGAATATCACAATGGTATGTATTGAACAAAGTTATATTTAGCGTAGAACATTATGGCATATGAGCATGAAACATAGAACTTGGTAGGACATCTATTCCTGCAAGTATAAATAATGAGACTACAATCAATAACTCATTCATTCAATAATTCATTCATTCAGTCTTCACACTTGCATCAAATACAGTTAAACCTTTTTTATCAAGGTAATATTGGGATCAAGGGCGTCAATTATGTCAAATATGCTTGCATCTTGAACTATTAATTTTCCTATATAGTAATTACCATGTATCCACAAACATTGATTTTGAACACCCCACTAACAAATTACTGAGACTTTCAACTCATCAGTTCTTTACACAATGAGAGCACGTGCATCAGCCACAATTATTTCAAAATTTCATTTGAATACAGTGCGTCCAGCTTAAAGAGTAGAAGGTGTAAATACAGGTATGCCATTGTAACATTTTAGAACTCTTTTTATAAAATAAAACTAAAAAGAAAGAAAGAGCTGATTTATGTGGCAGAATTATAAAAAAATCACTATTTCCATTCACTTTCCATACATTAAATGTCATTTTTTGATGTCAAAATTCCTCCCGTACCTATCAATAGCTCTGCCCTATATGCAATAGCTTCCATTAGGAATTTTCTGGCAAGTGACAAAAGCTACTCTGCCGTCTTCGAGTGCAAGATGAATCACAACAAACACTACTGGAGTTCTCAGGAGTCAATAGCTCTCACTCCAGCCTTACCAACATTCCGCAACTAAGCACTGTGACTATCTTTGATATTCAGCCGCTTCAGCTTATAGCTGACATTCAGTGTTGACAAGACACCAACTATAACAGTGGTTCTTTTTGCTTTGAACATTTCAAGGGGGAAGGGGATGGAGTAACTTCGGGGGGTGGGGAGGGGAGAGAGTGACTGAAGCCCTGCATTACAAAAAACCCTACTTTCTACTCTTTTAGTTGGACACACCGTATTCTGAAAAGCCTGCTTGGTTGATTGGGTTGCCCATTCCTTTGAAAAATGGATAAGCGAGGTTTGACTGTATCTATCTAAGCATACACCCTCACACCTCAACCACTCACCTTGGGCTGTACAATAGGAACAACTTGGCTTCTTGGCTTTGCAGCATTCTGTTGGGAGTTGAAGTGAGCCGGGGACTGCTGTTGGGGGCGCGGCTGAGGAGGTGGGAGGTGCTGCACAAATTGCTCCTGAGGGGGTACGGGATAATACATGCCTCCAGGGTTTAGGAAATGAGGGTGGGGCATGTCCGCAGGAACTTGGTCCATACCTAAATGAGCTGAAAACAAAACAAAACAAATACAGAAATTATAATCAAATTATGGGAACATTTAAACCATTCCCTTAGGGAAAAAATAAAAAATAAATAAAAAATAAAACAAACAAACTAACAAAAAACAACAACAAACAAAAGACAACAACTACAAAAACAGCAATGCTACAAACAAGAAACACTACTGCTTACGTTGCAAAGGTATAGGTACTCCTGGAGGGAATCCAAGAAGAGACATTTCTGCTCCAGGAGGTAAAGAAGGTGGAGGAGTTTGGTGATGGGAAGCATGCTGATGGGGAGAAGGGTAACGAGGCTGGGGGTGGGGGGAGACGTCTCGCTGGCGAGGGTAGGGCTGTGAAGTAGGTGGAGGCTGAGCTTGGTTCTGCACCATAGGTATCTGCATAGTCTGATAAAATCATTGGGCATGATAAGTAATTTAAGAATAAAATCACATGGTGACATATACTAGAATATAACAACAACAGACAAAGGTAGTATCAAATATATCCCAAATAATACAAAAATATAGAATTCTTTTTAAAAAAGCCTTGCTCCATTTCATATAATTGTAGTAGTCTAAAATACTGTTAATACGTAAGAACTAACTCTCGCATTTTTCAAACTGTAACAATATCACTCAGCTCGATCATGCCAGCCTATAATTATACATGAACTTCCAAGTAGAGCAGGAGCCCAGAGACAATTTTTATGAGAAAAGTACCACAATTGTGAGTTGCATATTTTGATAGGATTCTTGTAATAGCTACCGTAATTCCTAGTAATTTCTGCATATTGTTGTTGTAATATTCTTCAAGTTGACAAGAACAGGATATATATGGTAATGGCGGATTCTATCATGTGGTTTCAGGTTTAAAACCATGACTTTGACCTGGCAGCAATGCATTTTAAAATGAGATGATAGGTTCCTATCAAACTATGAACTCACAATTGTGGTGCTTTTCACATAAAAAATGCCTCTGGGCTCCTGGTCTAAAGTTGCTTAGAACATAGCCACTGTAGTTTTTGTATTGTGACAGGGGAACTTTAACTGCTTGAGTCCTTCAAAGAGGGACACTATTAACTTTGTGTCCCTCTGATTGCGCTTAGTGTCCCGTGAGCAGTCACTACATTCTAAATTAGTGAGGCGCTACATAGCCGTTGTGAACTATGCTGCGCTCGGGAACGCTACAACTTAGGGCCTTCAGGATCCTAAAAACAATATTTTCCTTCGAGGCAGCGCCTAATTATTATTTAGAATAGCATAAAACATACAGACTTACGGATAACTGATCCCTCTGTTGTTGATGTTGCTGCTGCTGCTGTTGTTTCATGTTCAACTTCCACATGAACCGTTGCAAAGCCATGGGATTCTGATAAAACATTGACATGTCCGGCCCTCCAGGTGTCCCGCCCCCTGACACGCCACCACTTCTGGAAGAGGCAGCAGCTGCGGCTGCCGCAGCCACCATGGACTCCTGCTGAAGTTGCAGCATCTTCATTTACTGAGCTATGATCTCTTGGTAGGCTTGATCGATGGTGTGGCTAGCAGGGGCTTGCTAGCTTCTGAAGCAGCCATGGCATATAAAAAAATTAATAACATAAATAAAGTAAATAAATAAATGAATTAAATAACATTTTTATTTGTTATTATTCAAAAACTTTAGGTTGTCATAAACACTAGCTTCTAAATTCTACAAAAGTATTGCTCAAGTATTGTTTGCTTTGTCATTTTTTTGCAATATTATATTAATATTATCAGTTTAAATGTTGTGTATTTGTATTATGTGTTATGTTAGTAGATTTCTGAAAATAGATTAGAAACAAAATAAATAATTGACTGAAGAAATTACAAAACTAGAAAGTGACAGAAAGATGCTTGAATCTGCAAATACACAACTTATTGAAGAGAAACATCAATTGGAGACAAGTGTCATGCAAGTACAGGCAGAAAATGATCAACTCAAGAGTAAAAAAAGACTGAGAACAATCAACTGAAGAAGCAGATAAAAGCTGAAAGAATTCAATTAGAATCTCATCTCAAGGAAGAAAAACTTAATTTAGAATCTCGCCATCAAAGAGAAATAAATGATCCAATCTGAGGTGGAGCGACTATCAAAGGAACTGGAGCATATCACCACAGTGTCTATTAGCAAGGAATCATTAGTAAATATTTTGCATTTATCCAACCAGTACTTTATCAAAATTAATTTGATGTATGTAAATAATGCTCGAAATTATGGTATGAATAATAATGTAGTCATCTTACTATAGATGAATAATTTTAACATCATAACACATAGAGTAGAAGATGCATGTATACAAATAATTATTTATAGTGTAATTTGTATCAAAATTGTCAATAGCATGTAAACAGTAACCATGGCAACAATATAACTTTATATGGTGTGCAATTAACTAAACAATAGTCTTTACTTAAAATGTTAACAATAATATAGACATGAGTAATACCATACAAATTTACTACAGATAATGTATTTGTTTATTATTTAGACATTCCCACTAGAACTAGACTGGAGGCGTGGTCCTCCAATGCCAGAGGCTGGGAGTGGATACATTTAATCAGTAGAGATAAATGATACAGTGTATGTTGGAGGAGGAGGGACTGAAGGCACATGGCGAGATGTAGGCATAGGAGGGAAGGGGTGTGTCCACTGGTTGCTGTCAGGCTGCCACTCTCTTAGCTCACTACTGTCAGAGAGATCTCTATTTTTTCCTCCCACCACAACTAGTTTGCTGTTGATGGTAGTCATAGCAAGGACTTGGTACTGTATGGAGGTAGAGTGTGCCACTTCCAGGACTGTTTGTTGTAGGCTATCACTATGTAGTCATCCTCATCTCTTCAGCTACTTCATATAAACATTGGCTTTTGGTGGCTGGTGGTTACCATGGAGTTCGTTTACAAGCTAGTGTTGAGGTACTTGATGTATCCAACATGCAGTGGTCCACTGGACCATCTACACCAACACCATGGGCTGCAATGAAGTCTATGACAATAGACGATACCTGGTACCTCATGGGGGGACATTGTGAGGGTGCGAATTTGGGTCCTGATGTCTATAGTGTATCTCTAGAGACTCTTGTTCACACTCCTCATCAGACAGTTCCAACATATGAATCAAACTACCTTCACTCAACTGTACACGATCCTGTCCACTCAACATTGGAGGATCTCTACTGGCAGTCGGTGTTTGGGACATGACCAGTACGAATTTAGAGTGTCCACATGCTATGTGCCTGAGACTAATACCTGGGTCCATGCTGGACAACTACCACATGTAGTACTTAACTGTACCTGTATCATGACATCAGGCAATGTCCATGTTATGGGAAGACATGATGGGAATAGCAGACTTAAGAAACTGTTTACTTCTACTATTCACTAATTATCTTTGTTTTTATGGAAGGATTTAGTACGAGTTAGCTATTATAATTTTTAAAATGTTTTCATTGGTTACTGTTTATATGTATTCTAAAAAATAAAAATAAAATAATTATATTATAGAGTTATTGTAAAAGTTGGTTACAACATACCCAGTGGATGTAACTGAGTAACTACACTCTAGATATATAGCTTATATTTTTTAATTCTCACAGTTAAATTATTGTGCTATATAATTGCTGCTTACATTCACTCCACAACATGCAGTTTTTACTATGAATTACTTTGAATGCACTTGTGTGTTTCCCTGTCATGTGAGAGTCAATTAGTGTTGGGGCATAAATCCCAACCTGCTTCCTAGGTCACTGGTGCTCACACAGAGTGTAAGGGATCAAATTCAGAAGAGGTTCAACTGCCAGCTGTCAGAGAGCTTGTCATGCACAGGGCTAATTAAAGATATGGCAATTGTCCACCAAGTAATCCAGTCTAGTATAATTCAGCTGTTGTATTAGCTAAACTATCTACAAACTACAAGCTAAGCAATGATTACTTGAAACTTGACCCTGTGAGTAAAAAGATACATAAGATGAGTCAATATAAATACAAGAGTGGTAAAATAACAGTACATTCCAAAAGTGAGTTCAGACTGATGGTAAATCACACACCAGTTCTGTACTTTCAGTAAAAATAAATAAAAAAGTGACGGTGGTGATTGGACAGAGTAGGTGTGGTGTGGTAATATACGAATTCAATGTCATTTCTCTCCCTCTCTAGGCCTGGCTAGGGGGCCTGAACAATGATAGTTCTTTGCTTTGCTTTTTTTAAGGTTGTGGGGTTGGGAGGGTATTAGCTATTTCTTACAATAATTAATCACCATAGTTCTATTTAATTACAGAATTTGAAAACACAACTGTGAAGTTTTTTGATTACAACAAGTCCATAATCTTCTCTTAGAACTATTTCCAGTGCTCCATTTCATGATCTACGTACATGCCTGTGAAATGGTAGCATTTATAAGTAATAAACACAATCAAAACATGTGAAATGCCATTAATATAAGAAAAGGAAAAGAAAAACTGCCACACATGAAGTATGTCTTTGCTGTTGTTGTTTAAGTCTCATTTGGGTCTTACTTTGGTTGTTACACTTTGTAGCTCCATCTATTACTCATGGAACTCTGTTTATGCTTTATACTTGAAAATATCCAGATTTCCATACTCTTGATGCTTCAGGAAATGTATAGGATAGTTAGCTGTCATCTTTCCTGCACATGTTGTAACAACTCCTATAAAAGTTCATTGGAGAAGAGGAAAAACAACAACAAAAAACAAAACAAAAAAAAAACAAAAACAACAATGTTATACCTGATTGACTGTTCTGTCAGGCAAGTGTTGTCTATAATCATTATTGCATTATCTGATACCATCCAGAACAGGAACTCTACAAGCTCTAATTAGTTTAATACAAACAGATTTAAATAGTAATATTAATCCTCCATGTTGTAAAGTAAGAGAGGCTGATACTTTTACTCCTTCATTTCATAACGTACAAACTTTATAGCTACTGCAATCACAACTATTTCATTTATTTCAAATTGGAATAATTATAGAATAATTATTTTTCTTTTGGAAGAATTATTTAATAGTTACACCTATCTCCAAACCACAGAGAGCAAACTGACAGCAATTATATTTTTATTCACTTTTCAATGTAATAAAATTTATAGACGATTGTTTCAGATTCCAAAGCTCACATTGTACAAGTTAATATTATTTAGAAATATTTCAGTGTTGTGTTCAACAATGGAGATTACATGCCATAGTTTGTCATTTCACTGCTCAGCTACCTACACTTCAACTTTATTTTATAAGAAAGAAGAGTATTTCTGCATGCGGCTTATCTCATACTAGCTATAAGCGATGGATATTGAAGCTGACAATGTTTCAGTGTGGGATAATCATCAAAAGTAGCACTTTATTAACATACCACACAATTACACACCAGTTAAAGGGTAATAAAAGTTGAATGTTTGTTTTTTAATGATAGAACAAGTACTTAGTATTGCTTGAATTGTTTTAAAGAAAGACATTTTGAGGAAGAAATGAGCACAGGGCAAATTGTATCCAAAATGGGTTGGTCCATAAAAAATCACTATTTCCATGTAATAGTCAAATAAAGTCAATGGTGTCCACATAAAACCTTACCCTCAGCTAATGAGCACACTTCTTTAAATCCATGTTTCTTTCTCCAGAAAATGACACATCTCTCTTTCTCCAAGAGAACAATGTCACACTCTTCTGAGGATAATTCTCCCAGTCCAGCCTCATCAATTTCTCAATGTCTTGAAAGACCTTTCTTGCTCCCTGAAAAAAAGCCATTGATTTACAACCTTTCTCAACCAACTCTCTCTCTCTCTCTCTCTCCAGAGAGAGACATTTTCCATCCTAGAGCATAATATCCATCTTTATTCTACTCTCTCTCTCTCCAGAAAGTAACACTTTGCTTCCTCCAAAAGAAGCTGATTTAAAGTCTGATGTAATTGAGGTAGAGCATTATTCTAAAGACTAAAAAGAGTTGACAGTACCAATTCAAATTGATTAAAGCTGATGAAGTATTGTAGCTAATATAAGGGTAGTTTCTTCATGTATGTTGTAATCTCATTAGAACATTTTTAAAGTTAGTCTCTTTTTTTCTCTCTAATCTCTTCTAGACTCTTCTAGTCTCTTTAGTCACTCCTATTTTCTTTTGTTTCTTCTAGTCTCTTTAATCTCTTCTAGTCTCTTTAGTCTCTTTAGTTTCATCAGTTTCTTCTTAGTCTCTTCTGTCTCTCTAATTTCTTCTGTTTTCTTTGGTCTCTTCTAGTCTCTTTAGTTTCTTTAGTCTCTTCTAGTCTCTTTAGCTCTTTAGTCTCTTTAGTCTCTTCTAGTCCCTTTAGTCTATTCTAATCTCTGTAGTCTCTTTAGTCTCTTCTGGTCTCTTTAGTCTCTTTTGTCTCTTTAGTCTCTTCTAGTCACTTCTAGTCTTTTGTTCATGAAACTGGTTAGTTTGTTAATTTTATCTTTATTATTGTTTCAAATATTGTTAAATTATTGTTATAGCTATTTCAAGATAATTCTTAAATATCACATGAGCAGATCTGTTATTCGGCTGTGGAGTCATCAATAACACATTGCAATGAATTATAAATTGTACCATAATATCTTTGCCTTCTTGTGACTTTCATATGTAGAAAAATACTGTTAGATATTCATTATTATACTGATTAAGTAAACACTTCATTTATTCAATACCTAGTGGACAATAATAATGTACTGTGTGCAAAAAAAAATCTTCAGGATATTTTATTCATTTCATCAACTCACCTATCATCTACAGATGGGTGTTATAACAACAAAAATCAATATTTCACCCTAAGCAACTGGTTTGATAAACATTATATTGTATAGGATTCATGTCAGTCATTATTGTTACCTGTGTGCATGTGCATTTGGCCCTTGAGCTGTCATCTCTAACAATTTACTGTGGTCCCTCCAGTCTCTCAAGTATTCATCTGACCTGAAATGAATTAGAACTCCTTCCAATGGTTTGAGGTAGATATTTACTCTAGAAAAATGTGCATTTGTAGTTATTTAACAGAGGTAACCTCAAACCATTGGGAAGAGTTCTAATTTATTTGAGCCTGATGGATACTGAAGACTACACAAGAAACTGTTTGAGATTAGACAGGTCATAGGCCGAAAGGACTATGCACACACACACCAGGCAACAATAATAACTGACATGGATGTTGTTCTACACATATTCATCAACACCAGTTGTTTAAGGCTGATACAATAATTTTTGATTCTTGCTATAATATTAGCTAATGAACGACTATGAGTAAAGCACTATTTTTTTAACACAGTACAGCCTGCTAAGGACTATTTTCATTCTAGTTGCATTATCATATAGACTTTTGGTGTAAAATTTATTGAAAGGATAAAATATCCCATAGAAGTTTTTACACACAGTATTCTATAATTGTCCAGCATGCATTCAAGAGAATATGTGATACAAGTTGATTGTAATTGTTATTCAAGTGGTATCTTGGAAGCTCTAAACATTAAACATTATGTTTGGGCCAGCCCTCACTAGAGTTGTTGCCAAGGCAACCCAGGAACTTTGTTATGAACTAGAGCTGGACTCCTAGCATGTATGTGTGTGACTGCCTATATTAATGATTTATTTGACCCTCATTTCATATACATTCTATACACTCCCCCGTGTGTGAGGTTAGCAACCTCTAAATATCAGTTTAGTCACACCTTTCATTCACTAACAAATCATTTCCTCTCATTCAACTCTCTCATTAATTAGTACCAGTTTTTTTCTCATATATAGCTCTCTGTACCCTTCAGACACTTATTCTGCAAGAAGTTTGAAGAGTTAACAAAAGTGTTAAGTCTCTTTAGACTTTGAAAATCATAACTACTATTCTTATAGTGGGATCGAGAGGGCTTTATACAACCACTCTCCATAGTGGTCGCCGCCTCAAAGTATTATTATTTGAAATGTCATAAGTGATATAAACTATCCAGTTTCATGTGAATAAATGCATACACATTAATATGTGTATAAAGCCACTAGCTATGGAATTACTGTAAGATAGTACAATTTTATCAAAATATAATATACAATAGGACTGCAAAGGACTAGAGAATGAAATCAACTATTATTCTAAATACTCCAGTAAGGCACAACAAGAGAGTACAAGATACAAGAACAGACTAAAGAGACTAGAAGAGACTAACGAGACTAGAATAGCTAAAGAGACTAGAAGAGACTAAAGAGACCAGAAGAGACTAATGAGACTAGAATAGCTAAAGAGACTAAAAGATACTAAAGAGACTAGAAGAGACTAAAGAGACTAAAGAGACTAAAAGATACTAAAGAGACTAGAAGATACTAAAGAGACTAGAAGATACTAAAGAGACTAGAAGAGACTAGAGAGACTAGAAGAGACTAAATAGACTATAATAGCTAAAGAGACTAAAGAGACTAAGAGACAAGAAGAGAATAAAGAGACTAAAGGGACTAAAAGAGACTAAAGAGACTAGAGAGCTAAAGAGACTAGAAGAGACTAAAGAAACAAGAAGAGAATAAAGAGACAAAAGAGAGTAGTTTTTCAAATTAAGCTAGGGAACTATAATTCTATAAGCAACTACAATGGTGTCATGAAAGTACAAATTATATGAAAAAACAGCTAATGTCCACTTTTTGGTTGGCTAAATGAGAATCTCATCAGTAGATTACAGGATTTCAAGATCTAATTTGTAGAGTGCTTCATCATTTAATGTGGAGTCATTTTGAATCTGTTTAAACTATAAATAGCTAATTGGAATGGACACTGGCTTAATGTATCCACTATTGAACGTCCGCCTTCAACAGCTTGTGCTACATATAATAGCATGCATCATTATGCAGGAAAGCAAGTAGAAAGCCAAGTAGCTTCCTTGCTATACAGTGAATTTCTTAAAATTTATTTAAACTTTATGGACACACAAATTCAGGCTGGTTAATATGATTGTGGGCTCTATGCCATAGCTAATGTGACTGCGCTTGTGCATATGGAAGATCCTTGAAAGATATTTTATGAATATGAGATTGAACTTATTTCAATGTCTTTCTCTTATAAGAAGAGAAAGAGGAGAGCTCTAAATATAACATCAGAAACATAAAAGTTTGATGTTGAGAGCATTTGTGCAGACTACCAGGAGGTGTACTACTACATGAAGAATGGGGAGACGATACCTTAATTGATACTACATTAATTCATGCCTGAAAGTTTCGAAGGCTGATCTATTGGGAAGTTGTGCCTGCAATGCACTAAATTAAGTGAAACTATGATAATGATTGTTATGTTGTTTTTATTTTTGTTGTCGTTTTTGCTTTTGCTAACTGAATTTTAAATTAAAATTTCAATATTTTGTGGTATTGACAAATTTGATGTATCTGAAATCTGGACTTAACTAATATTTAAACAATACAACCTCAAAATCCAGAAAACTATATATTTGTTGCTGAGTAAATGTTTTCAAAAATTATCAATGGGTTTGTGCTTGCATAATCCTGCTTCTTGCCTGAGGAGCTGGTGACATAATACTAATAAATTGATTTGACAGCTAGATACTTGTAATAGCTTGAAGAAAGACATTAACTTCTTGAGTCTGTACTTTTTTTAGTGAGGCAATATTTTTACAAACTTTTCAATGTAATGAAGCAGAATTTTAACTTTTTTAAACTCCAAGCACACTCACATTAAAAAAAAACATCAACATGAATTCTTTCAAATTGCTGACTGAGTTTCAGGTCAGCGGGGACACTTAACTGGCATAGACGGTCCTTTACCTTAAGGCCACTCCAAGTCAGTAATTAGTTTTTGGTCCTTTCCCTTGATCAATTGACACGCGGGCGGGCGGTGATTAGGACTTCAGGACTTTTTCTAGAACTACATAGTAATTAGCTTTTTATAATAAAAATACATGTACTTTTTTTAATTTAGATATACTACAATGATTTTTAAGAGAAGCAAAGAATAAAATCTGCTGGCAATAGATTGCTAGAAGCTACTCAGTAAACATGCACTTAACCTGAAAAATTATTGTAGGCCTAACATTTTCTCAATTAAAAAAAATTCGTTAAAATATGATTTGAAGCTAATTAAAAATACTTCCTTTAACAAGACTTTTTACGTGATTTTTGCAACGTCAGCAAAGTCGTCAAAATTAGGAGGTTGTGTATTTCCAAGCGGGCGGTGGACCAGAAACTAATGATTGACTTGGAGTGGCCTAACATTGGGGGCGTGGGGAAGGAAAGAAGGGTGTATGGACGTGGTGTGGAGACGTACACGGACCATACCAAATTTGTTCTGCCACACATAGAATGCGGTCAATTACCGTTACCAAATTATCGGGATTGGCCCTTCTCAACTGTCTATAGAAATTCTTAGCTTAGTAAGTATGGCTGTTTTAAGTATCTGTCTAAATTCCTGTACGTGTCAGCCACTCTTGCACAGCTAGGCTTAGCAAGAATGGCTAAGGAAAGAGAGAACGCTAAGCAGACCCTACTCTGTTGGAAAATCGTCTTTACTTGCGCTAAAGGTCTGATCACCTCGCCAGCAACCCATTCAACTAGTCATAGCCATCTCGCTAGCCAAACCCTTTACCTAACCGCTACGCTATGGGAGGTGATTAGTGCCAAAATTAAGGTCGTAGTATTTCCGCGGGGTGGGAGTTCTAATTTGGACAAGTGGATAGGTGTGTCCACTAGAGGGTACACTAATCAATTGAATTGGGTATAGAAATCTGAAATGGAGGGGCGTGTCAACAAACGGGTATAGAAATCTGAAGTGGAGGGGCGTGGCAACAAACTGGTACAGAAATCTGAAGTGGAGGGGCGTGGCAACAAATGGGGCACGTTAATGATTCAGCTTAGGGTAGATTGAATTTCACAGCAGTTCGCTTGGTCTTGTCTATAGTTGCATTCAAGGTTGTTATGGAGGCCACAATTATCACTACTTTACGCAGGATTACTAGTGACCATATTCAGATGGCTGAGGCATGACTAGAGATTCTGTGGATGCATTTATTGTTTCTTTGGAATTTTGTTATAGAGAAATAGTGATTCTGGATTCATTGTTACTTTAACCTAACCGTTTGTAATCAATTAGAATGAGATAGCATGCAAGAATGGTGCAAGTTTTTGTACAAGTTTTTTTTTTTTTTTAACATAGATGTGATTTCAAAAAAAAGTTTACTGTTTGATTTTGACAAACTCAAGTAGCTACACTGAAAGTTTAGTTTTAAATTTTAGATCATTTACTGCTTACTTATCTGAATCCTAAAACAGATATTTTAATGAGCCAGGCTGAAATTGATTTAAGTAAGATGTGACCAACCCATTTTGGGGGTTACCATTTTTGATACTTTTAAGCTGTTTGTTTTCTTGCAAGTGTCAAAAAATACTGCACTGCCTACAAAAATTCCATGTCGTTGGATTTTTCATTATTATAGTTATAATTTTTAACGTACAAATTCGGTAAAGGGGTTTCAATAAATGGGTTGTTTCTTAAGCGCTATTGTTGAAGAATTTTCAATAAAAAAATCAACGCCCAAGAAATAGAGCAAAACGTGAGGTAAATTTCTTAATAAAGTGTTTATGTGTGTGCAAAGTTTGAACCTCATGAAAGAGAAATCACACATCCAAGGGTACACATTTTCGGGACATCAGGACCGATGACTTTTAATGGGTGTGGCTAAATCATTTTTTTAGTGTAGATCATCTTAAAGATATCTAATACTCATCATTTTGAGACTAAAAACAAGAAAGCACATGTAGCTACACGTTTAGCAAAGTAGGGGAAAAAATAAAAGACTAGCCGCACAAGATTGGTCTTCCTAGTCGTGTAAGGGCTGACCGTGGTGGAGAGAATGTTCTGGTTGCTGAATATATGCTGCAACATCCAATGAGAGGGCCAGGACGAGGCAGTTTCATTAGTGGCAAGTCTGTGCATAATCAAAGAATAGAACGCTTGTGGCGTGATGTTTTTCAAAGTTGCCTTGTCATCTTTTATAGGCTGTTTTATGCAATGGAAGGTGACAATCTTCTTAATGTGGATGATGATAATCTTCTTAATGTGGATTATGAAATTTATGATACACACTTATTCTGCCTTATTTATGTGTTTATTCCAAGAATTAATGCAGCCATCAAGGAATTCATGGAGTCATGGAATCATCATCCTTTGTCCAGTGAACACAACATGTCACCAGTCCAACTGTGGATCGCTGGGTTATCTACCTGTGATAATCTTGAGGTATGTTTGCTCTAGATGAAATATTTTTAAGTTAATACTTCTATTTAATATAACTTGTTTAGCTACTGATGCAGTAGACCAACTTTGGTCTTCCTAGTCGTGTAAGGGCTGACCGTGGTGGAGAGAATGTTCTGGTTGCTGAATATATGCTGCAACATCCAATGAGAGGGCCAGGACGAGGCAGTTTCATTAGTGGCAAGTCTGTGCATAATCAAAGAATAGAACGCTTGTGGCGTGATGTTTTTCAAGGTTGCCTTGTCATCTTTTATAGGCTGTTTTATGCAATGGAAGGTGACAATCTTCTTAATGTGGATGATGATAATCTTCTTAATGTGGATTATGAAATTTATGATACACACTTATTCTGCCTTATTTATGTGTTTATTCCAAGAATTAATGCAGCCATCAAGGAATTCATGGAGTCATGGAATCATCATCCTTTGTCCAGTGAACACAACATGTCACCAGTCCAACTGTGGATCGCTGGGTTATCTACCTGTGATAATCTTGAGGTATGTTTGCTCTAGATGAAATATTTTTAAGTTAATACTTCTAAACACAAAACATAAAATATTTGGAATGCTGAAATAATGAAGCTGCAAAGCTATAGCTACTGTAATGTTATTTTTTTTAAACAGGACTCTGTATTGACGTCAAGAAAATTCAAATACATTAATTTCTGTCTAAAATGATGAAACATGCGATGCCTTCTCTGCCGATGTGAAAGCCAGTACACTTCAGCATAGGAGGCTAATTTTGATTAGTCATACCATAGCTATATGACTATCCGTCCCATGGCCTGACACCTGACCCATTCCTATCCCTGATAGGTCATCCATTGTGCATGTAGCAGTTTAAGTATTGCATCATATTTCATAGCTGTGATTATTTAAAGTAAAACATTAGCTACATTGTTGGCATTGTACATAGCTATATTTGCTCTTACATGCAGGAACAAGGTGATTTTAATTTTCATGGCATAGACTGGAATGGGCCTATTTCTGAAGAGAATGACAATGCTGTAGATGTCCCTGAAATTGAAATTCCTTTGCTTGAAGAAGAATTGGATGAACTTCAATCAATATTTTCTCCTAACACACCTAGTGATAACTTCGGAATAGACATATATATTAGAGTTTTAGAACATGTTAATAATGTCATCAGATCTTAATAGTATTATATTGATGAATAAGTATTGTACTAGCTGAAGCAACAAAAAAGAAATGAAATAGTTATGCTCAGCACAGTCCAAACCCTCCATGCATGGTAAAGGCAACATCTAAATGACGCTTAAACGTATCAAAATCTTGATGTATTGTTGGAAGAGTAAGCTCAACAGCACAAGTGGAGGAAGTGGGATATGGGTTCTTGTGGTTAAATGAAAGAACAACACTTGAGTAACCAAGTGGTGGCACTCTTTCTGCACCAGTAAAAAATGAAACTGAAGTAGCCCCTGCAAAATGAATTATTGGTTACCACAGCTTATCCTGAAACCAAAACGAGAAATATACCTTGGCAAAAGTTATCTTCTTCCCAATTACTCTCTACTTCAAGTGTACGTGCACACACTATAATAGAAATATTACAATTCTCTTAAATTTATTACAACACATTCCGAACATAATCTAAAATTATTATAGCGCAGTAAGGCTCATAACAATAGCTATTACATGCATTGTGTACCAGATGTTAGCTGCATCTTGCTTGCTGAACAATAAAATGATTGGGAGGAGAGAAGAATGTTCTTTTATAGCTCGTACAACACCCAAACTTGATAAACCATCCTTAAACTGATCAAGTTCAGCCAGTGTGTTTAAAACAACCATTTGCAAGCATACAGATTACACAATAGTGACTCTATCTTCTAGTCCGCATTTAGAAATGGGCTTATTGAAGCCACAATCAATCAAAATGTCAACATTTTCCATGCACAACTGTTGTAATAAACTGACATCACCACAACTCTCTATCTGCAAAGTAATAATAATAATAAAAATAATCATAATCATAATAATCATAATCATAATCATCATACTCATAATCATAATAATAATCATGATAATCATAATAATAATAATAATTATTATTATTATTATAGTTAAATAATAGTAATAGTAATAATAATATTAGTAATAGTAATAATAGTAATAATAATAATAATAATAATAATAATAATAATAATAATAATAATAATAATAATAACAACAATATGTAACAACAGCAGCAGCAACAACAACAACAACTACAACAGCAGCAGCAGCAACAACAACAACAACACAACAACAACAACAATAACAATAACAATAATAATAATAATAGTAATAATAATAATAATAATAATAATAATAATGATAATGATGATGATGATGCTAGAATTCTTTATCATATTACCTGCTGCAACTTCTCACGAATGGCTGGGTCTGACACTTCTTCAATGCCTGGTATCAAATCAATGGTTTTTGTACCACTCATAAATCTATAGATTGTTGAGCAAAACAAATTAAATCCACCCCCTCCATGCACTAATGCCATAGCACTCAATACTCCCAACTTGAAGTACTTGTTGCCACGCCCCTCCACTTCAGATTCCTATACCCGTTTGTTGCCACGCCCCTCCACTTCAGATTTCTATGCCCCGTTTATTGCCACGCCCCTCCACTTCAGATTTCTATATCCGTTTGTTGACACGCCCCTCCACTTCAGATTTCTATATCCACTTTTCAGATTTCTATATCCACTTCTATCCACTTCAGATTTCTATATCCACTTCAGATTTCTATATCCACTTCAATTGATTAGTGTACCCTCTAGTGGACACACCTATCCACTTGTCCGAATTAGAACTCCCACCCCGCGGAAATACTACGACCTTAATTTTGGCACTAATCACCTCCCATACTACGCAGGGTCTGAATAGCAATGACCACTTCCACATTCCTCTGTAGAACAAATTTTGTACGGCTATGTCCCCAGACCCTTTCCTTCCCCACGCCCCCAATAATAGAAGGAAAAGGATTTGGCTACGCCAGATAAAGCGTAACCACGACTACCAGTCGGTACCTCCCCACTACAGTGTTTTTGTAGGCGTTGCACGATCTTTGGTTTTGGGCAGTGAAAATAATTTTGAGGAGATCTGACGCGGACGTGTTTACCAGATAATTCACCAGAGAATTCACCAGTATTAACCATGGCTAGAAGACCTGGCTGGTCTAGAAGAGATTCTAAGTTACAACAGTATTTCTTAGACCAGGTGGTACCTACAGGGAAGACACTTGGAACAGGTTCATATGGCTCAGTGTTAGAAGTAAGTGACTGTTCTAACTTAGCGGCTACAGGAAAGCTAGGAATACTATGTCTGTAGCTAAAAGTTTGCATGGATTTTGAAAATGCTCGAAAAAGCCACACCCACTTTTGTTTTCTTCATTTATTATTCTATAATAACTGCACCAAAGCTAACAATCTGTTCTGTGTCTACTACTTCAATACTATAGGTTCATTGAACACTGTTGATATCAAGTGAAAAGCGGTTAACTGGTAGTGATATATCAGCCTCGTGTAGCAAGGCTTTCAATGACCACTACATGAGGAGCTGTACACAAGCAGTGCACCCTTAATAGGCCTTTCATGTTATAAGTTACTTAATAAGTGCATTATGTTAAACTTTATACAGAATAGATGTAACTTTAGCTTTATTTGTGCTGTTATATTATGAGAGCTTAGTTTTGTGACCAGGGAACTGAATAGTTTAGCATAACAAGGGTTTTCCTTCCCTAAATTGGTGGGCAGGGAGGAAGGAAAGGGTCTAGTATCAACGACTTGTGCTGGCACCAAAATAGTGGCGCGCTCTATTCGATTGCAGAATCGTTATATTAAGCACATTCCTCGATCACATATTTAATACGCCCCAGTTTATTCCGCATTGTTAGCTATGGAAAGTGAGATGAAGAGTGTGTTTAGAGAGTTGCAGCTTCCTGGTGAAGCCAGAGCAGATGAAAAGTATTGAAGGGTATTTTAAAATAATTTTTTTGTTGCCCTACCGACAGAGTATAAATAGAGTGCTTGCTTCCATAGTTTTCCACTTATATACGACCAACTCCTACCCAAGTGTGAACCAGCCACTATTGTTATTGTTGTTCTACTCATTTCTATTGTGAAAGATGAAGAAAGATTATGAACATTTTTGTTGACAATTTTTCTTATTAGCTACATAATGTTTTATTCTCACTTGAGTTTAGCCTAAGTATTAATGGTGACGTAATAAACCTGTGATGTCATTTGCACATGTCATTGATACTAGAACTACCAGATCCTTTCCTTCCTTCCCGCCCACCAATTTAGGGAAGGAAAGGGTCGGCGATGCCAGACTAGGAGCTGAATGTTTATTGGGTCACTTGGACTCAGACTAGGCCATCCACATGCACAGTATACAGAACATGTAGGGAAATAGCAGAGAATTCCATTGCAGGTTCGGTCTTGATCCAACAGCTATCAATATTCCTGAAGTTATATGTGGGGTATGGCTAAATCATTTACTTCTGATCGGGGTTCGACCAAACCCCCCCCCCCCCCCCCCTTGGCTATGGGCTGATTATAGCTCAGTATAATGTTCTGAAGCTCATGTACCACGTTCTCAATATGAGTTTAAATCATTGTAGTTTATGCACACTATCAAATTCATGTAATCCTTTTTACTTTAATACTGAACCTGACTGGTTTAATTTATTTCACTAATACAACAATAGCAAACAATTCCATTGCAGTTTTGGTCTTAATTGAACAGCTATCAAATTTCCTGAACCCCCCTTGGCTACAGGTATGATTAGGTCTCAGTGTAATGTTTTGAAGCTCATGCGTCAATGGTATCAAGTTCTCAATAGAAGTTTAAATCATTGTAGTTAATGCACTATATCAACTAATTCTTTTAATACTAGACCAGAGCCTTGTTTAATTTATTAAACTGATATATTATATTGGCATTTCAGGTAAAATATAGCAAGGTTATCTGTGCTGCTAAGCGTATGCACGAACTATTACTGGATCCTGGGAATGAAGGAGTTCAACAGACTGTAGACAGATATCAACGAGAATGTCAACTCATGGCAGGTCTCCGACATCCTAACATAACACAGTTCCTTGGTCTATGTTTCCTCGAGGGATCGGAGCTACCTCTACTTGTGATGGAGAGACTAGAAATGAGTGTGGACGACCTCCTGGAGTGTTCCCCTAATATTCCACTTGCAGTCAAGATTTCCATTCTTACAGACACAGGCAGTGGTTTAGTTTACTTACATAGTCAAGGACCTCCCATTGTCCATAGAGACCTGACTGCAAGGAACATCCTCCTCACATCGTCTCTGACAGCGAAGATCACTGACATGGGAAACTCTCGCATTGTAACTTTAAAACCAACTCAACTAGCCCAAACACTCTCAAAGAATCCGGGGACCACTGTGTACATGCCACCAGAGGCTCTCAGCGAGAACCACAGATATGGTCCATCTCTAGATGTGTTCTCATTCGGACATCTTGTCCTCTACATACTGACGCAGGTAAAACGAACTTGAATATACAATATACACTATTAGTGCAAAGTTGTTAACAATTCAATTAGTTCTTTTATTGGTACTGTGTGTAAGTGTTCCGTGTTATACAACAAATAAAATTCACTAATATTGTATTAATCTAGTTATTTAATATTAGCATGTGTGCATTACTTAGATAGGTATTTAACATAATCAACATTACTAATTTTTCTAAGCACACTTGTTTTTTCTGTTTGTCTCCTTGGCTTAGTTAACCCATTCACTGGCACGAGCCCCTATAGGCTGAAGGATGACGTAATGTTGGGAAAAAAAATTTTTCCGTAAACGATGAAGCAGTTCCCAGGAATGAGTAATAATTTAACTGAGCTACCTTTGTTCCTTGAATTACTTTGAACTTCTTTATTCATTCAAAGGATGGTGTCTTTACTTCTGCAAGGTCAGAATATTGAGATGATGGTAATACTGATTATGTTTAAAGCAAAAAATGTTGACAAAGAAAGATGAGGAGTATGAGTAAGAAAATTTCTAGAGTGAGGAGTAAGTATGTACAGAGGACTGGAATTGTTAGCAAAGTATTATTTTATTCTTGATGTTATTTTTCCCAGCTAATAGTCACGCCTCACCTGGTGTCGTCAGTGAGCAGCAGCATTGCTGGCTGAGATAGCGTAAGTCCTCGATTATCGCCCCGACTTTGCCCCTCTGGATTTACCAGGTTCCAGACTTGCTTTTATTCTTACTGGAGTAACTTCACAATAGAAACAATGCTTCCTCTATAAAGTAGCAGCATGTTAGTATTGCTACTAATAAATACAATGGAGCTTTCAACCGCTGAACAGGAGTTCCCTGCACCTCAATTATCGCTTGGGGCACCCGATTATCGGCCGCCCATAGACTTTGTATACCGGCATTATCGGCCTCTCCAACTCTCTTTGTTACAGAGTCGTCACGAAGAAAAACTATGCTAGGAGGTCCCAATGAACGTATAAATCAGGCTGAATACCCTTTACCATAAAAATTTCACGATTTTCTTACGTGTGGAAAAAAAGTTATTTTAAGGTATTTTTTTATATGGTACATAACAAGAAGACTTTGACATAAGAAAATGATCTCCACTGAGTTATTATGGGATAGAATTTTGTATTAGCACAAGAGAAAAATTTGGTGATGAAATGAGACAAGAAAAATAATGTTATAATTCTATTTAGCACAACGGACAAAGACGATCACTCGAACTAGAATCTTCATAATCAATGCAGTCTTCATGTATCCAGGGTAAAAGGGAAATACTCCTGTCTTCTTAAATCCACTACACAAATTAGCAGGAATTACAGCTAACAGCCATGCTTTTTTTAATATTGAGCAGAAGTTGAACTTATTTATAACGAAACCAGGGTTTTTGCGATAGAATTTGTGGCACTCATTTCTCCATCTTGCCTTCAATGAACCAAACAGACTCACATCCAGAGGTTGACATTCATGGGTGGTGTGCGGAGGGAGACAAAAAATGACGACACCTTTTTTCTTTGCATACTCAATGGAAGTTGGTTTAAAATGGGAACTATGACCATCCAATAACAGTAGGATAGGACGATGTGGTGTAACGTTTGAAAGAAAGTGCTCATCCAACCAAAACTGGAATAGCTCTTGGTCAATCCACCCATTGTCACTCACTGCATAATGAGTGCCAGAGACTTCATCAGTGCACCACTGGGGATTAATCTGCTTTGCTGCAAAAATTATAAATGGTGGCAATATCTGACCGGTTGCACTACCACATCCAACTACTGTTACTTGAGCTTTGGTTCCAGAAGTTCTGTACCGTACCTTCTTCTGTCCCTTTTCTGCTATTACTTTCGGTGGTCGTGGTTCTAGAGGCATACCTGTCTCATCCATGTTATAGATTGCTTCTGGGTGTCCATAAAAATTGTACTTCTCAAATTCATTCTTTAATAAACCAAAATAGTAATCTAAATTGCTCCTGGTCAAGGCATCCATACGAACATTTGCTGTCGCATCTCCTGCCCGAAGACGAAGTTGAGGATTTCTCTTGAGGAAATTTGTCCACCACCCATTGCTAAGATTGAAATCATCAGGTTTGTTTTTTCTGGCTTGAAGGTAAGACTCCATAATACATTTAACATCCCTTCTTGTTTTTCCGTATCCAATTTTTGCACATTCCAGTAGAAAGTCAGAGAGCTCTCCTTCTTCATCTTTTGATAAGTAAGATCTGGGACCAGGTCTCGTTCCATGAACCACACGGCCATTGAACCTATCCCGAGACTTTTTCAATGATTCTTTTGACTTTGCCCGACGAAAACCTCTCTTCTTTTTGTTTGGCATAGCTGTAATAAGTGCAAAATGCTGCTAACAAATTGTAGCGAAAAATGGCGTTACTTTGCCGACACAGCAAAATAATCGGAATTCCGTTACATTTCAGTCCCGTAACCGGAGTTCCGTTACATTTTTTCCGTGGGCGATAATCGGTGGCGGACGATAATCAAGGAATTACGCTAACTGTCAATTATAACAGTAAAAATATCCAATCATGCACAAGGAATTGCTAATATTGCACTGGAATGCATACAGATCACATTTGTTATGACATTGTTACATTGTGGTCACAATTACCACTTTGTGGTTTGTTGCTAGGCAACCAAATTTGACCAAAAATGTTGAACAAAGATGAACAGTGCTTCCAGCTGAAAGAGTGGATTTTTTAGCTTTTTGGTTAAGGTTGCTAATTCTGCTATAATTTCTCAAGTATGTGTAATAGAAAGCTAAAAATTTGTATTATTATACATTAATGTCATATTAACATACAGACAAAACAATTGTGTGGGTTTGTGGTTATTTTTGTGGTTATAGGTGATGGAACTGGGAGCTTCAAGACAATGAATTTGGAAGTGTTTAAGCTGAAAAAAGAGAAATTATTTGTCCTTATCTCTATAACTTGGTATACTGATACTTTAGTACCTGAAGTTTCATATGAGCCTCATTTTGTGGGCACACAAAATTTGAATCTCGAAATATTTTAAATTTTAAGAAAAAAAGTGTTTAAGCCAGGATTTTTGAATTTATTGAGTTATATCTCTAAAATTTTGACACATGATGTAAAATTGCCTTAAAATTATTATGTATAACTTTGGTAGCTATACCTTGAAGTGAGTTGTGGCTGTTTTTCACCAAAAAAATTTTATGCACGGTAAGGGTCATCAAATGATGACGTTTACAGCGGATTGTGGGCCTATAGTACACGTAAATGCGACGTCACATAACTGCGCATGCGTATTTGTGCAAGGCGCCAGTTTACCGCTAATTGTTGCAGGGGTATGGCTGATTTAGCTACGGTTGTATCTCAGGCCCTACAAGTTTTACGGCGTTACTGCCTATCGTGGCCAGCGTTTTAGCTTCCGTCTGGAGCTGCACAACCCGTAGGACTCCAACTGCATCGCCCTGATGTTGTCAGAATACCGAATGCTGGGAGCCTTGGGAGTATTAAACTCCTTCAGCTTTTCTTCAGCTCTTGAAAAAGATGACCTCTTGGATAGGCTTGGCTCCAAGTTAGTAGTATACCAGCCAACAATTCTGTGACTGATTTCGACTTCGTTTACTGCTGCTAGTAGAACGATGGGAATCCATACAGCCGATTGCAGTTAGGGAAAGTCCCGTCTTACCGCTCAGGGAAATAACCGTTCGACGTTAGCTCGTTAACTAGTTACGTTTAATGACGAACTACCGCAAAATCTTGACGTCAAAAAAAATGGCGTAAAATGTATTAGAGTGAATGAGAAAAGTTCTGTTCTCCGTTTTCCATTCTCTAAATAGGCAGTTTTACTATTGTAAACATTATTGGGATGATGAAGAAAAGGTATGTGTATGTTAAATGACTGTAGTGAGGGTCTATACAGTAGTTTCAAAAAATCCACTCTTTAAGTTGGAAGCACTGTACTTTCACGTGATATATGGTTGCTAGGTACGTTTTTGAACTCCTGATTTTATATTTATTTTTAAACATTATTCATATAGAAAAAATAAAATTACTGAATTTTATCTGCCAGTGAGAGGGTTAAACTCTTCCTCCCTATACCCAGTGTTCTCGGATTCATATGTTTTATTAATGTAACCATCTTCACCATTTACCAGCTTTGTTCCTGATTCATTAGTAAACAAATAGTTAAGTATTCACTACTGAAAGCTACTGCAGTCCATTACCCAATGCTGCTCAGCCACTTTTACTGCTGAGAGTAATTCTATTACTTGTCAGAGTAGGTCCTTCGTGTTGTACTCTCTACCCTATAGTCTATGTTCGTAGCCCAGACAGTTGTACCAACTGCTGAGCAACTACTGGAGACACTGACACCAGTACAGGATGCAATGGAGAACTTACATGGAGGGAATCTGGGGAGGATTCTCAACATAGCCAATGTGTTAATTATGAAAGAAACAAAGGAAAAGAATAAAAGAATAAAAGAACTCGAGGTAACTTCAATATGTGAACTGCAATCATTTGTTAAATCTACAAAATAGTAATTACAATAACTGCATTCTTTACTTAGTCCAAGTTAAGTTGTCACAGAGTACATACTTAAACACTCAAGCTATTATATAAAAGCTTTAACCCTTTTTTTTTGTCGTAATTATGTGGTCAAACTATTCACCTATTGTACGTGAGTTATTACTGTGCTGGTTGATTATAGATGAAATCGTATTATAGAAACCTGAACTCTTCATTAGTGTCATCAACATTTAAAAGATATCTTTGTCATTATGATCGTGTAGTATATACCGTTCACGCAGAGATTTTTTAATTGGTTAGTTTATAAGTATAGTTGTTCTAAAACTTAAGGTAATCATAAACATTACCTTCCCAATTTTAAATAGGCATTATTCAAATATTGTTTGCTTTGTCAATTATTTTGCAATGCTATATATTATTTATATATTATCAGTTTAAATGTTGTGTATTTGTATTGTGTTATATTATTAGATTTCTGAAAATAGATTAGAAACAGAAAATAAAGAATTGACTGAAGAAATTACCAAACTAGAAAGTGACGGAAAGATGCTTGAATCTGCAAATACGCAACTCATTGAAGAGAAACATCAATTGGAGACAAGTGGCATACACGTACAGGCAGAAAATGATCAACTGAAGGCTGAGAACAATCAAAAGAAGGCGGAAAATTATCAACTGAAGAGTCAACAAAAGACCGTGAACAATCAACTAAAGACTGAGAACAATCAACTGAAGACTGAGAACAATCAACTGAGGAGCCTGATAGCAGCTGAAAGAATTCAGTTAAAATATCATCACAAAGAAGAAAAGCTTCATCTAGAATCTCACCATCAAAGAGAGAAACAAATTCTCCAATCTGAAGTTGAGCGACTAACAAAGAAACTGGAGCATATCACCACAGTATCTATCAGCAAGAAATCATTAGTAAGTATTTTGCATTCATGCAAAAAGGACTTTATCAAAATTAATTGGGTGTATATAAATAATTCAGTCATTCTCGGCTGAAATAATTCTAGTAAAAGCACATTTTCTTTTTTTAACAGCCAATAAATTGTTAATCATAACACAATTTGACGTTTCGACTTCTTGCCGAAGTCCTCATCAGGGTTCAACTGAGGTTGCACTCTCCGTTGTGATATAATAACACAATGTAAATGGCAAGATTTCTGGAGGGTACATCCTGAAGGGTGATTTACATGCAGCATGGACAGCCAGCATCCTGGACGCTCTAAACCTATGTCTCTGTTAAACTTGTTGTTGTCAGGTGTCATCTGTATGTGTAAAGCTTCCTTAATCTTCAACTCATGATTCTTACTGGCTCTGTCTACAATTCTTACCTCTTCCCATTTAATGGGGTGATGCTGCTGATGTTCTTTGTTTTTTGACTGAGCAGAGAGTGAAAGAACATCATGATGAGAAGGTCTCAGCCATTGCTGATCATGCTTAGCTACACACACTGATGACACCTGACAATAACAAGGTTAACAGACATCGGTTTAGAGCTTCCATGATGCTGACTGTCCATGCTGCATGTAAATCACCCTCCAGGATACAATAAACAGTAAGCATACCCTCCAAAAATTTTGCCATTTACATTGTGTTATTATATCACGACGGAGAGTTTGACCTCAGTTGGCCCCTGAAGAGGACTTCGGCAAGAATGGGTTAAGTTGTTTCTAACAATTTATTGGATCTATAGATGAATAATTTTAACATCATAACATTTGGAGTAGATATATGTATATAATTAATTATTTATACTGTTATTTGTATCAAAACTGTCAATAGCATGTAAACAGTAACCACGGCAACAATAAAACTTTGTTTACTGAACATGGTGTGCAATTAACATAAACAATATTCTTTACTTAAAATGTTAACAATATAGACACGAGTAATACTATACAAATTTACTACATCAGATAATGCATTTGTTTATTATTTAGACATTCCCAATAGACTGGAGGCGTGGTCCTGACATGCCAGTGGCTATGAATGGATACATCCAATCAGTAGAAATAAATGATATAGTGTATGTTGGGGGAGGAGGGACTGACATACGTGAGGATGCCTACATAGTGATGGCCTACAATACAAAGTCCTGCCAATGGCACACTCTACCTCCATACACCACCAGGGGTTTGCTATCACTACCATCAACAGCAAACTAGTTGTTGTGGGAGGAACCAATAGAGATATCTCTATTAGTAGTGAGCTAGGAGAGTGGCAGTCTGACAGCAACCAGTGGACACACCCCTTCCCTCCTATTCCTACACCTCGCACTGCGCATTCAGCTACTTCATATAAACATTGGCTGGTGGTGGCTGGTGGTCACCATGGAGTTTGTTTACAAACTGTTGAGGTACTTGATATATCCAACATGCAGTGGTCCACTGGACCATCTACACCAACACCATGGAGGAGGATGAAGTCTACTACTATAGGAGATACCTGGTACCTCATGGGGGGATGGTATGTGGGTGTGAGTTTGTGTCCTGATGTCTATAGTGTATCTCTGGAGGCTCTTGTTTCACACTCCTCATCAGACAGTTCCAACATATGGAACAAACTACCTTCACTCAACTGTACACGACCCTCTCCACTCAACATTGGAGGATCTCTACTGGCAGTCGGTGGTGATGACATGAAGAACAAGAAGCCAGTGTCCACTATCCAGCGCTATGTCCCTGAGACTAATACCTGGGTCCAGGCTGGACAACTACCACATGCAGTTCTTAACTGTACCCGTATCATGAAATCAGACAAGGTCTATGTTATGGGAGGACATGATGGGAATAGCAGACTTAAGAAACTGTTTACTTCTACTATTCACTAATTATCTTTGTTTTTATGGAAAGATTTAGTACAAGTTAGCTATTATAATTTTTAAAATATTTTCATTGGTTACTATTTATATGTCTTCTGAAAAATATAAAGCAAATAAATATATTATAGAGTTATGGTAGAAGTTGGTTACAACATACCCAGTGGGTGTAACTGAGTAGCTACACTCTAGATATATATCTTATATTTTAAAATTCTCACAGTTAAATTATAGTGCTAATTGTTGCTTACATTCACTCCACCACATGCAGTTTTTACTATGAATTACTTTGAATACACTTGTGTGGTTCCCTGTCATGTGAGGAGTCAATTAGTGTTGGGGCATAAATCCCAACCTGCTTCCTAGCTCGCTGGTGCTCACACAGAGTGTAAGGGATCAAACTCAACTGCCAGCTCTCAGAGAGCTTGTCATGCAGCACAGGGCTAATTAAAGATATGGCAGTTGTCCACCCAGTAATCCAGTCTAGTCTAATTCAGCTATTGTATTAGCTAAACTATCTACAAACCACAAGCTAAGCAATGATTACTTGGTATACTTGATCCTGTGAGTAAAAAGATACAAGATGAGTTGATATGCATACAAGAGTGATAAAATAACAGTACAGACCAAAATTGAGTTCAGACTATTGGTAAACCGCTCACCAGTTTTTACTTCCAGTCAAAAATTAAAAAGTAACGGTGGCAATTGGATTGAGTAGGTGTGGTGTGGTATTATATGACTTTAATGTTATTTTTCTCTCTTTCTCTTGGCCTGGCTTGGAGGCTTGGCCAATGATAGTTCTTTGCTTTGCTTTTTTTAAGGGGATGGAGTGGGGTGGGAATTTGCTATTTCTTACAGTAATTAATCACCACAACTATTTAATTGCAGAATTTGAAAACACAACTGTGGGATTACAACAAGTCCATAATCTCACTTAGAAATATTTCCACTGCTCCATTTCATGATCTACATACATTTCTGTGAAATTTTATTAGTAATAAACACAATCAAAACTTTATGAAATGCATTAATAGAAGAAAAGGAAAAGAAAAACTGCCACACATGATGTATGTCCTTGCTGTTGTTGTTTAAGTCTCATTTGGGTCTTACTTTGGTTGTTACACTTTGTAACTCCATCATATCACTCATGGAACTCCGCTATTTATGCTTTATACTTGAAAAATATCCAGATTTTTCCTGTTTGATCCATGCCATGTTTCCCTGTTTTAATCCTGTAGCTTCAGGACACATAAATCATGTATGTACTGTAGCTATGCTAGCACTTCATAAATCCTGTACTTATTTATACACAACCTGACAGTCCAACTATTCTATATTATGTTGTATAGCAGGATAATACAACTTTCTGTGCATTTGTCAGTTGCTCCAGGACAGTCCATGGCATGTGTTGTGCACAGGCTAAGAATTTCCTGTGCTTTAAATAGAGTAATACTTAACTGATGCCAGTGCCAGTTGCATGATCACAAAGAGCTGCCAAATAAGGACCACCATCAGTGACTCGTATGGCAATTTCCTGTCTAATAATGCTTGCCAATACCAAATGCAGCTGCTGTTTACTTAGAAAGTTATATTTGTGGATATATAACTGTAATCATACTATTGCATCACACTAGCAAAAAAAATAATAAAAATAATAAAAATAATAAAAATAAAGATTAAATTAATGTAAAATAAAAAAAAAATAATAATAATAACAATTAGTAACAATAATAAATAACAATGAAACAACAAGAATATCAAAATTATAATAATTTCATGATTGTACTGAAGAAGTATTATATGTGTATTTCAACATTGATAGAATATCACAATGGTACGTAGTGAACAAATTTATATTAAGTATAGAACATTATGGAAAAAGATGTGTCATTCACAATAAAGCATATGAGCTTGAAACATAGAACTTGGTAGGACATCTATTCCTGCAAGGATAAATAACGAGACTCACAATTTCTTATCAGTGCATTCAGCTTAAAGAGTAGAATATGTGAATACAGGTATACCATTGTTACATTTTAGAATTCTTTTCATAAAAAAAAGAGCTGATTTATGTGGCAGAAGTATGAGAACCTTGCTATTCCCATTCACTTCCCACATACATTGAATGTCATTTTTTGACGTCACAATTCCTCCCGTACCCGTCATAAATAGTACCCTAACTGTAGCTCAGCCCCTAGATGCAATAGCTTCCATTTAGAACTTTCTGGCAAATGATCAGAAACTTCTCTGCCTTCAAGTGTAAGATGAATCACAACAAACACTACTAGAGTTCTCACGATTCAACAGCTCCCACTCCAGCCTTACCAACATTCCGAAAACTAAGCACTCTGTTTAAATTTGTTATTTCTTAAAAAATTGAAATTGAAAGCAAATACAACTGTCTTAGGTACACTGAAGCTTTATATAGTATGGAACTAGGCTGTAAAGTATGAGTACACTCTGACTAGATTTACTCTTTTTCTGGTAGTAATTTGCACCACCATAACCACAGGTTTAACCTCAAAACCACATATACTGTTGACTGACTATGTTTTATGAACATCAATAAACATGTGCAAGAAATTTTAGATGTAAACTTCACACAACTGTACCTGTAGACAATTAATGAACACATTTCCAGGGGTTTTAAGAATTAATTTGAGGGGGAGGGATGACACGAGATAGAGCTTACGCTATCTCAAGGGGTCTCAACTTTCATTAATTAATATGGAAAAGGGGATGGGCTTCAATTAACAAGACAAGAATTAGAGTAGCAATAAACTTATGATTAAGCAATTTTAGCTATTTTGCTTAGAACATATCAAGGGGGAGGGAGGAGGGGGCAGGGGGTAAATGAAGCCCTGCATTACAAAAAAATCCTACTTGCTACTCTTTTAGTTGGACGCACAATATTCTGAAAAGCCTGCTTGTTTAATTGAGTTGCCCATAACTTTGACGATTGGATAAATGAGGTTTGATTGTATCTACCTATGCATATACCCTCACACCTCAACCACTCACTTTGGGCTGCACAATAGGAACAGCTTGGTTTCTTGGCTTTGCAGTATTCTGTTAGGGGACTGCTGTTGGGGGCGAGACTGACGAGGTTGGAGTTGCTGCACAAATTGCTCCTTAGGGGCTATAGAATAGTACATAGCTCAAGGGTTTAGGAAATGAGGGTGGGGCATGCCCGCAGAAACTTGGTTCTATATCTAAATGAGCTGAAAACAAAACAAAACAAACAAAACAAACTCAGAAGTTATAATAGAATTATGGAAACATTAAAACCATTCCCTTAGAAAAAACAACAACAACAAAATACAAAAAATAAAACTACACAAACAGCGATGCTACAAACTAGAAGCTTACGTTACAAAGGTATAGGCACCAGGAGGGAAACCAAGAAAAGACATTTCTGCTCCAGGAGGTAAAGAAGGCAGAGGAGTTTAGTGATGGAAGCATGCTGATGTGGAGACTGGTAATGAGGCTGGGGGTGGGGGGAGACCTCTCGTTGGCAGGGCTGTGAAGTAGGTGGAGGCTGAGCTTTGGAAAGACAGCCTGATAAGCAGAATCCTTTGGTTTAGCGATCCTTGCCTGTCTCGAAAAAATTGATTGCTTACCTCTAGGAAATCAATTGCTCAATAGTCAAGTCACGAAGAGAATATGATATAAGTCTTGTGCTAGTAAACCCAGTGATCAAGTGTATTTAGGTGTGTACAAGTGTTGTGTTTTGCTAAAAATATAGCACAATAAATTGAACAAAAGCATTCAACTAACATAAACATTAATTACTCAATTACATTTGTAAATAGTGAGCAAATACTATCCTGTAAAGGCAATTAAACAATTGCTGCTTTCTATTGGATATACTTCTAGAAGATTAGTAAAGACTTAATACTGACTCCAACTTCCTGATTCAGGTCCTAATGGATCTACTGCAGATATTACGATCTCTGTCTCCACTAGCTATCATTTTAAAACTCAGCAGAAAAAAAATTAGATAGTGTAGTGTTACAGTGCCCGTTTTGTATTGGCTACTGGGCATTTCCAATCCTGGTAAATTCTTTTATCAAAGGTGGGTGTAACAGGGGTGTGCATCAGTGGGCGGAGCAAATGTTGCAGTATAGTATTTCATATAAGGCTATAATATTCATACAATAATTAGCATTATAGTGTGAGTATAGTATTTCCTATAAGTATTTCCTATAAGGCTATAATATTCATTCACACAATAATTAGCATTATAGTGTGAATGTCCAGAACTGAAATGAATGAAGGAAAAATTAAAATAAGAACGAAACTAATTTATAAAGATATTTATGCAGGAAGGAAAAAAATTAAAACTAGGAACAAAACCAATTTACAAAGGTATTTATGTCTAGAATAATGAAAAGGAGTGAATAGTAGGAGTTGATGAGTTATACACAATTTTTTGTTATTATGCTATGTTAGAAATGTTCATCATTTTTGTTACTTGAAACCTGCTCATGGATAGTTAGAAGGTCACCTCAACCACATCCACAACCATAAGAATCCCTGTACACATGACTATAATCTGAATCCTGATATGGCCACTGTTGATATGTGCAGATCAACAACACACATATCAAATTTTATTTCCAGTTAGGCAAAGGGTCTCCGCATAGTACCAGTTTTTGGTAAAGGGATTTTTTTGCAAATTTAATTAAGATTACGTACAGAGGTCGCTACAATTAGAAGTACGCGGGTGGATGAAAACCGTGGAGGAAAACCGTGGAGAACTGGCATTCACCTGTGGGCTGAGGCTGAGCCAGCGCTAGAAAAAGGATGTCTCTATAAGGTGATGTGGTAGAAGGGTCTAGCGTTATTAAAAGGTTGCCTCAATTTTTTATTTGTCAGTAAACTGTATAGTGTATCGCTAGCGACAATTTTAATATTTCTATTAAAATTAATTTCACTGATGTCATAATTCATATTAGCTGGAAGCAATATACATTTATATAATTATATATATATATATATATAGTTGCTTTGGTAACAGCCATGAATTAAATATGTTATTCTGATGCAATATTGGCCTCCACTTAATTAAGGTTCTTTTTAGTTACGAATACAATCTATATTATATTTTTTACGTGTACCAAGATTTCTTAGTGAATGGTTACTCCATCCCCTTTTAAATAATATTGACATGGAGAGTAATTTATTGGAGTATAAAGTGTTGTGATAAAGTCTTGTGAACTTCTTTTGGGGTGACCTCAATTTTTTTCAAAGTCATTTTTTGGAAGATGGCGTCTACAAGTTACAATGCGGTGCAAGTTTTAGACTTGCTTGATGCTGACTCTAGCGACTCAGGATCAAGCGGAGAGAAGGGAGATGACATCTAGGGCTATAGGAGGCCCTGTATCAGGATTGGTAGACCAGACCAAAGAAAGTGTCTTGTGGTTTTTTGAACAATTTCAAATTTTCAGAAAAATTTCAAATTTTTTTTACCACATATACTACTAGGACCAGATGTGAATGCAGTCAGCGACCCGATTACGCAGATGAGGCGACAGGAGCAGAGTCTTCCAGTGATGAAGGAGAGGATACCGGACCTGAGTCTTCCAATGATGAAACACGAATAGGCAGCAGGTTCCAGTGATGAAGACGAGGAAGTGGCTCCTCCTGCTCCGAGTTCTGGACGTCCTCGCGGTCGGAGAAGGCGGGAACCGAAGAAGAAGAGTCGGGTGGATGAGGTAGGGGGAGAGTGGAAGAAAGATGACAACACACCCATTGATATTCCATAATCTTTTGTGTGAAGGACCACAGACTTTGATCTTTGATATTTGTGGCTGCTCCCCCCCCCCCCCTGAACATCCCAAAAGTTGTAATATGTATTGTTATTGTCGTTGTCGTTGTCTGTGTTTTTGTGGTGTTGTAGTGGAGCTTCACACTCGATGTATATGTGTGTGCGTGGAGTTGAAATGTTATTCTGGCGCTTCCAGATCTAACCGGGGAGGGAACGAACTCGGGAAGGGGGGGGGTCTTTTCCAATCGGGGCTACTATGCCCATGTAAGTTGAATTTCATGTATGTGTGTGTGTGTGTACACCAGTCAATTTATATTATACATTTATTTTTATGATCTGTATTCACCTGTATCTTATTTTTTCTAGTGTGTGTGTGTATGTGTGTGCGTGCATTTGTGGAATGAGAGTGACTACTATGCCCATGTAAGTTGAATTTCATGTGTGTGTGTGTGTGTGTGTACACCAGTCAATTTATGTATAATAAATTATACATTTATTTTTATGATCTGTATTCACCTGTAGCTTCTTTTTTCTTGTGTGTGTGTGTATGTGTGTGCGTGCATTTGTGGAAAGAGAGAGAGCAACCATGAACAAACTGTATACGTCGCTTCCGGATCCAACCTGGGAGGGAACTCTGGATCTTTTTGGATCGGGGCTACTATGCCCATGTAAGTTGAATTTCATGTGTGTGTGTGTGTACACCAGTCAATTTATGTATAATAAATTATACATTTATTTGTATGATCTGTATTCACCTGTAGCTTCTTTTTTCTTGTGTGTGTGTGTGTGTGTGTGTATATGTGTGTGCGTGCGTTTGTGGAATGAGAGAGCAACCATGGACAAACAGTATGCGGCGCTTCCGGATCCAACCTGGGAGGGAACTCTGGATCTTTTTGGATCGGGGCTACTATGCCTGCCCATGTAAGTTGAATTTCATGTGTGTGTGTGTGTGTGTGTACACCAGTCAATCCTAACCTGGGAGGGATCGTTCAGTCTGTGACACCATCCATGCCGGTTGAATTCCACGTGTGTGCTTGTACTGCTTTTCATTTTCAAATTACACTTTCTCAATACAACGATTGTTTATCTCATGGACAGTGTGGAGTATACATACCAGGGGTTCATACAGTGGGAGGTTAGCCCTGGGTTCCCCCCTAGAATTTTGGGAGTTGAAAACATTTTGGAAGCATTTATTTTTAGTCTGATATTGTATCCCATTATGTTCCTATCATAACTGAGTCATTTAGTGCATAGGACCGAACACTGATCATCAGTGTGAAGTATAGACTCGTATGCAAAGATGTGCATCAAAGTAGTGTAGGTTCCAAAAAATGGGTGTGGCGAAGTACACTCGGAGCCCCACCCCAAACATAAATCCTGTATGAAACCGCATACAATACATCATAAAGTTGCAATTATATAGGATCATGAATAATTTGTTTTTTTGTATTACAAATATATCTTTGTTGTTTGTGTTTTTGTGTATATGAAATTGTTTTGTAGTGGAGCTAGACGTCCGATGGCATATGTTTTGTAGTGGAGCTAGACGTCCGATGGCATATGTTCCTTGTGGACACTCATAGATGTCTCCTACATGATCACAATCAGCACCAAACACAACAAACAACATATTTTATTGTTGAACTAATATAATATTGGTATACAATACATCAAACAATATTATTTCTATTTTTTATTTTTTTTTTATTGATGGGAAAAGTGGAATTTTTTGGGAAATTTTTTTTTTTTAAAGTATTAGTAGAGGGCCTAAATATTATTCAATTTTCTCAATCAAAAAATGAGGGGAATCCCAAACTCTTGGTCTATTTCGTGATAATGGTTGCTATGGGGTTTTCCCAGCCAGCATCGAGTTAAAAAAAAATAAAACGGTAATGCACTATTTTGCGGTGGAAGATTTAGCCCCTCTCACCTCACTCACGCTCTAAGCAATACTTCTCTATGAATCCCAGGTCTAACAGGAATGAGTATCTGTAACTTATATAGCTATTATTTTATTATTTATTTTTTGCATATATTTGAATAAATGCTATGATTAATAATGTTCAGCATGATTATACAACCATCATGAATAACTAACACAAGGTTAGGTAACAACACATTATGGAATCTAAAAAATATAACAACAAAGTATAAGTTAGATGACGCCTTCGCCTTTGTAATTGCTTAATTATGCTATACACTCTATGTATGTGTGCCAAGAACACAATACTAGAAGGTGATAGGAGGCATTAGCAGTAATGGGTGTGCATAAAATAGAGTACTTACTAAACAAATTCATAAGGTTATCTAATACAACGGTATCATTTATATTGCATTTATGTATTGTAGCTAAAATGTAAAACTGAGTTTGTTATTGTTGTTAGTTTTTTTGTTATTTATGTTTTTGTTTTTAATTTATAGTTTTCTTGGAGATTTGTTGAACAGTGCGTTGGACAGCTTATTGTGATTCAAGTGGCTATCACCACAATAACTTAATTAAGAAACTTGCATCTTGTTTATCACTATATTTTCTGTTTTGGTTCATATTTGTATTATGTTCTCTTTTTCAAATTGGTTTAATGCTTAATATACACAGAAACAAGGACAACAAAAATTTTTTTTGATTTATACACAATTATTACATAGACATATAAACATTGCTATTGTAGCTAGTTCACTGGACATGACTGAGTGTAAATTATGCTACTCAGGGTTTTATACAGACTATTGGTCAATATCCTTCCCCCACACAACCCCCCCCCCCCCCCCCCACTATGCAAAAAAATATATATAGCCTTACTCTAAGATTATATGTCCAACACTCCTTCAAAAAAAATGTACAGTTACTAGTTCTAGTCCATTACACTTTATGTGCAATTAAGACAATATTATGAAGCATTGACGCCCTCCTTACCATTTCATTTTAGTCCACCGGGACATGCTTACTAAAATACATGCTAATTACATGGTCCCCGGCAGTTTCTCTCCTTTCATTTTGGTCCACTAAAACACGTCCAACTAAAATACATGCTAATTACATGGTCCCCGGCAGTTTCTCTCTTTTCATTTTGGTCCACTGGACACGTCCAACTAAAATACATGCTAATTGCATGGTCCCCGGCAGTTTCTCTCTTTTCATTTTGGTCCACCACACACGTCCAACTAAAATACATGCTAATTACATGGTCCCTGGCAATTTCTCTCCTTTCATTTTGGTCCACTAAACACGTCCAACTAAAATACATGCTAATTACATGGTCCCCGGCAGTTTCTCTCTTTTCATTTTGGTCCACCACACACGTCCAACTAAAATACATGCTAATTACATGGTCCCGGGCAGTTTCTCTCTATTCATTTTGGTCCACTGGACACGTCCAACTAAAATACATGCTAATTACATGGTCCCCGGCAGTTTCTCTCTTTTCATTTTGGTCCACTGGACACGTCCAACTAAAATACATTCTAATTACATGGTCCCCGGCAGTTTCTCTCCTTTCATTTTGGTCCACTAAAACACGTCCAACTAAAAT